>UMJC01009081.1_pt1 | contig 27684 bp, 18 predicted proteins | sample 1965941 | NCBI WGS metagenome assembly UMJC01 (sample SAMEA4836141, study PRJEB28245) | human gut metagenome | biome: gut microbiome; material: fecal sample | place: Denmark | collected 2008 | reverse complement strand
AAATGAAAGGCTATTCTGCCATAAAAAGGTACTTAACAATACAATGAACAAGCTTATTGTATTGCCAATTATCTTTTTATGGCTGAACTGTTACAACTTTAGATGTAAAATTTCATTTACATAAAGTACACGATTTGTTATAATTAAATTTATATAATGCAAGGGGCAAAATAAATTTTGTCCCAACATCATTTAAATGAAACAAAAGAAAAGGTAGGTGATTAAGTGAAGGCAGAACATATCAATCCGTTTATCATTTCAGTATGTAAAATTATGAAAGATATATGTATGCTTGATTTAAAGATGGGTAAGCCTTTCGTAAAAGATGATAAATACGAGGGGGATAGTTCTTTGATTAAACTTGGAATTATCGGTGCCTTAAAGGGTGAAGTTGTTCTCAGTCTCCACTATGAAACAGCACTTGCGGTTATTTCAAAGATGATGATGATGCCCGTCAATGAGATTGATGCTATCGGACAAAGTGCCATATCAGAGCTTGGAAATATGATTGCAGGGAATGCAGCTACGGTATTTGCAAATGACAGTATTATTATAGACATAACGACACCGGATTATTGTGTGGGAAAAGATTACGCAGGCAGCGGTAAGCAGGTGTTTTGTATTCCGTTTGAATCTGATATAGGAGAATTATCAATAAACATATTTATTGAAGAATGATTTTTGGATTTTAATGATTAGGAGAGGATTTTTATATCCTCTCTTTTCCGTGAGTTAAAGATGTAAAGACAGAATTGGAGGAATGATGGATGGCAGCTTATAAAAGGTACAGAAAGGAAGACAGTGTGTCTTATTCACTTGGTATAACACTTACTTTTGAACTTTTAAAGTTTAAGACTGAGTATGTGAACCGGGTATTTGTTCACTCGGCAATGAAGCAGGGTGACACATTGGATAAACTTCTTAAACTTTGCGAGGACTCAGGTATAGAGGTTGTTTATGCGGATAAGATATTTAATGTTTTGTCACAGAAAGACAATTGTTATGTTATAGGTGAGTTTAGAAAATTTGAGTCCGGACTTGATAAGGATAGTTCGCACATAGTTCTCGTAAATCCTTCAAATGCAGGAAATATGGGCACGATTATGAGAAGTGCACTCGGCTTTGGAATGAACCGTATGGCTATTATAAGGCCTGCCGTTGACGCATTTGATCCAAAAGTAGTAAGAGCATCTATGGGAGCAATATTCTCAATGGAGTTTGTTTATTTTGATTCTTTTGATGAATACATGAAAAAATACGGTGACAGGGAGTTATATCCGTTTATGCTCGATGCAAAGATAAAACTTCATGATGTAAAGCCACAGGGTAAATTTTCACTTATATTTGGTAATGAGGCAACAGGACTTCCACATGAGTTTTCTAAGATAGGAAAGTCGGTCATAATACCTCATTCAGACAGGATAGACAGTTTAAATCTTCCTATAGCAGCAAGTATAGCAATGTACGAAGCAACTAAGGCAGATTTTTAGATATATGATGCAAATGTCAGGCAGACAATAGCAATAAGATTAGAGCTGTTTGCAGGAACGTGGTAACTGTATAGATATGCGGTATCAGTGGCATCACAATATTAATATATAATAAAATTGAGAAAGGAAGTTATAAAAATGGCAAAAATTGATATTATCTCAGGATTTTTAGGAGCAGGAAAGACTACACTTATTAAAAAGCTTGTAGCAGATGCATTTCAGGGTGAAAAACTTGTTATCATTGAAAATGAATTTGGTGAGATAGGAATAGATGGTGGATTTCTTAAAGAGTCAGGCATCCAGATAACAGAGATGAATTCAGGATGTATCTGTTGTTCTCTTGTTGGAGATTTTGGAAATGCACTTAAAGATGTACTTGAAAAATACAGCCCTGATAGAGTTATCATTGAGCCGTCAGGTGTAGGTAAGCTTTCTGATGTTATAAAAGCAGTTAAAAATATCGGAGATGATGTGAAGATAAATAGTACGGCAACAGTAGTTGACGCATCAAAATGCAAGATGTATATGAAAAACTATGGTGAGTTCTACAACAACCAGATTGAGAGTGCAGGAACGATAATCTTAAGCCGCACACAGAATGTTTCAGAGGAGAAGCTTGCAAAAGTTCTTACAATGATAAAAGAGAAGAATGATGAAGCTTCTGTTATCACGACACCGTGGGATCAGATAGATGGAAAGAAGATTCTTGATGCTATGGAAAAAGTAAATACGCTTGAGAAAGAACTTCTTGAGGAACATCATCACCATGACGGAGAGTGCGGCTGCGGACATGAGCACCATCATCACGACCATGACGGAGAGTGCGGTTGCGGACATGAGCATCATCATCACGACCATGACGAAGAGTGTGGCTGCGGACATGAGCATCATCATGACCATGACGGGGAGTGTGGCTGCGGACACCACCATGAACATGGCCATCATCATGCAGATGATGTGTTTACAAGCTGGGGTGTTGAGACAGCTCACAAGTTTACAGAGGAAGAACTTAAGGATATTGTATCAAAACTTGCAAGTGATAAGTCATTTGGTGATGTTCTCCGTGCTAAGGGAATTGTTGCTTCAGATGAGGGTGAATGGTTCCACTTCGACCTTGTACCTGAGGAGACTGAGCTTAGAAGAGGTGCCGCAGATTATACAGGAAGAATATGCGTAATCGGTTCAAATCTCAATGAGGATGCTATAAAAGAACTTTTTCATGTGGCATAAACAGATATAAAACTAAATATATACTGTGTTGATTGTGCAAGTATAACAATAATACCGCAGGCACGCTCTCGCTATATTGTCGCTCGTAGCAGTATGTAAGTCAGTAAAAGACACTGACATAAAAATGAATGCTATAGCTCGAAAATAGAATTTTCTCGCTGTTCGTTTCACTCATATAATTTTCAGTAAAAATAATCGTATGCGAGCATACATTATTTTTACTTAGAAAATTGCATTCATTTATGCGTATCAAGGACTGACGGCGACAAAATGTCTGCTTATATTATTTGTTATACTTGCACAATCTAAGATTTATTGATAGTTTTGTAGTATTTGCAACTTATAGCTAGTAAGTAGGAAGGAAAAATATGTTTGGTAAGAGAAAAGAAGAAATGATGGTTTATGTTGTCATGGGATTTCTTGAGGCTGGTAAGACAAGCCTTGTAAGAGATCTTATAGTTGACGATATGTTTGATGATAAGATAAAGACACTTATCCTTGCCTGCGAGGAGGGTGAGGAAGAATATGAGGAGGCTGACCTTAAGAAAGGCTGTGCTGTCTGCGAGTATATTGAGGACGAGGAGTCTTTCAACGGAAAAGTTATCCAGAAATTCCTAAAAAAACACAGACCTGACAGGATAATCATCGAGTACAATGGAATGTGGTCTGCGGCAAAAATTCCTGAGCTTTATGATGAACTTGAGGAAATCTGTTTTGACAGGGAAGTCATTATGCAGACACTTGATGTTGTCAATGATGAGACATTTTCACTTTATATGAAGAATATGCCGTCTCTGATGGTTGAACAGTTTAAGGTTGCGGAGATGATAATTGTAAACAGATGTACTGTTGAGAATACAAAGAAATCTGCGATAAGAGGAAGTGTAAAAGCCGTAAATCCTCGTGCACAGATAGTTTACGAGTCAGAAGATGACGCATTTTATGAGATGAAAGAAGAAATGCCATTTGATGTAAATGCTGATGTTATAGAAGTAAATGAGGGTGACTTCGGACTCTGGTATGTCGATATGATAGACCATCAGGAAACATACAACGGAAAGACATTAAAACTTACCGGAATGATACAAAAACCGGGTGGACTTGATAAAGGTTTTGCGGTATTTGGAAGATACGCAATGACCTGTTGTGCAGATGATGTTCAGTTTATGGGATTTTTGTGCAAGGCAGATGACTGGTCGCAGATAAAGAGCGGACAGTATGTGACAGTAACGGCACGCATGGAGTACAAGTTTATGGCTGAGTACGGCGAGGAAGGACCTGTATTTTATGCGGAGGAAATAGTTCCGGCACAGAAACCGGAGGATGAGTTGGTTTATTTTAACTGATTTTTGGCAGACGGACGAAAGTCAGGGTGACATATGTTCTTAGGCGGCACGCTTTTGCTATGCAAACACGCAGCGGTACTAACACACCAAAATACGGTGTGTAAGTGCCGGCGTGTTTGAAATGCCGCTTGCAGAACATATATGCACCCTGACTTTCTGTTTTGTTGGTGAGAATATAGTTATTTTTGTTTTATTTAGTGTATATTTTTTGCAACATTTCTTTCTAACTTCTGTCTTTATATGTAAGAAAGGTTTGCTTTCGTTTACATCTATGGTGCAAGTGACAGTGATTACAGGCAATTTCTATAGGATTTAAAAAAGTGTTTTAGGAGGCGGTTTTTATGAAGTTAGGAAAGTTATTTTTTGTGATGGCGGCTGGTGTTTTTTGTGTCGGGATTGGTGTGACGGCAGATAGTCACGAAGCTTCGGCGGCTGTTAAAGTTTCAGTCAGTAAAAATGAAATAAGGTCTTACAGTGGAAGTGGTGCTTTGAAAATAGGCAAAAATATTAAGAGTATAGCTGTTGACCCTACAATTTCAGGAAAGCACAGTATTTCAAGTATTAAGGTTAAGAGTGGTAACAAGTATTTTTATGTTAAAGACGGCGTACTTTTCAGCAAGGATAAGACTAAGCTGATTTTATATCCGAATATGCGTAAGAACACAACTTATACTGTTCCATCGGGTGTTAAGGTGATAGATGAATATGCTTTTGCAGGTGCAAATATTAAAAATGTCACGATTTCTTCTAAGGTAAGTAGAATTGGAAAGAACGCATTTGAAAATTGCAAGAGTCTTAAAAAAGTTCAAGGAGAATTTAATACAAGTGAATTACCGGAGAATATGTTTTACGATTGTACGAAATTAAATTATTTTGTTATACCTGACAGTGTGAAAAAAATAAAATGGGATGTTTTTTACGGTTGTAAAAATCTTAAAGTTAAGATAGGCAAAAATGTTGAAAGTATAAGTCTAAACAGTGATGATTATGCTGCATCATATGAAGTTGACCCTGAAAACAAAGTTTATAAAATTGATGATGGTGTATGGTATTCAAAGGATGGTACAAAACTTTTGTGTTATCCGAAAAATAAAGCCGGTGAATATGTTATTCCAGACACGGTAACTGATATAAAACTTACGGCTGGTTTTGAGAAAAATAAAAAACTTACGGCACTTATTTTAAATGATAAAGTAACGGAGTTTGATGTAAGAAAACTTGAGGGATGCTCGGCTCTTGAAAAAATTGTTTTAGGTGCTTCTGTTAAAGAGGTAAAGATGAATTTCACAAAAGAATATTCTCTTGAACTTGACAGTTTAAAGGAGATAAGTGTATCTGAAAAAAATGACTGCTATGCTTCATATGGCGGTGCTTTGTATTCAAAAGATTTTACTAAGTTATATTTTATACCTGATGCTATGGATAAACTTGAGCTGAATGAAAATGTAGAGGAGATAGATGAGAGGATAGGTCTTGATAAAAATAATTATAATGAGATTATCCTGCCTGATACAAATAAAAATTTTGTTGTAAAGAATAATGTTCTTTATGATAAAGGCATGACAAGAATATTTATTTTTCCAAGTGTTATAACTTCATATAAACTTCCTGCTACAGTGAATGATGTATCGACGATAACAAGCAGTATGTATATAGATGATGGTGATAATGGATATGATAGATTGAGCCGCAGTGCCTGCAATCTTGAAAGTATTGAAGCGGATGAGAAGAGCAGTTATTTTAAATCTAAGGATGGTATTTTATATAATAATGACATGACAGAGCTTGTATTATATCCTCAGGCTAAAAAAGGTAAATATACAATGCCAAAAGGTATAAAAACAGCGGATGTGGGTATATTTTCAAATGCAGCAGGACTTACAGAACTTACATTGTCTTATGAGAAAAGTCTTTCGTTTGACGGTTGTAAGGCATTGAAAAAGGTTACTTATAGTGAGGGTGTTACGAGTGTATCATTGTTCAGAACAAACAGTACAGCGATAAATAATATATATCTTCCGCGAACTTTGAGATATATTTCACTGTGCGGTTCAGGCAGGGGAGCGACAGTACACGGATATGATAAAACACTTTATTACAGTTCTGATGATGAATATTTCAAGACAAAGTTAGATGATTATGTTAAAAAATATGGTTACAAATATAAAAGTCTTGGAAAAGCACATGGAAAGGCTACTGTTTAACTGTGAGTATATGATTACCGGTTATTGTTCGCTTTGACATACAAAACCGCATCTGTTAAGATAATAGCAGATGCGGTTTTGTACTGTTACGAGTGACAGGCAGCGAGAGGGTGCCTGCGTTAGTATTTGTTATATTTGTGCTTTAGCACAACATACAATTAGTTTCGCAATTATCTGTGAATTTGTGAGAATGAAAGGTGATATAGATATGAGTAAAATTTTAATAATTGAGGATGATGCTGCTATTGCAGAGCTTGAAAAAGATTATCTTGAACTTAGCGATTTTGAGGTTGCCATTGAGTCTGACGGAAGTTCGGGTGCTGCCCATGCCGTTGATGAGGATTTTGACCTTATCCTTTTAGACCTTATGCTTCCGGGGATGGATGGTTTTGAAATTTGTAAGTATATCAGGGAGAAAAAGGACACGCCTATCCTTATGGTTTCGGCAAAAAAAGATGATATTGACAAGATAAGGGGACTTGGACTTGGTGCAGATGATTATATCACTAAACCGTTTAGTCCAAGTGAACTTATAGCAAGGGTAAAGGCTCACCTTGCAAGATACAAAAGACTTACGGCATCGGGAACACAGGAGAATGATGTTATTGAGATAAGAGGCCTTAAGATTGATAAGACTGCGAGAAGAGTTTATATCAACGGTGTTGAGAAAAATTTCACGACAAAAGAGTTTGACCTTCTCACATTTCTTGCATCAAATCCAAATCATGTATATTCAAAAGAGGAATTGTTCAAAGAAATATGGGAGATGGAGTCAGTCGGTGATATAGCTACCGTGACGGTACATATCAAGAAGATAAGGGAAAAGATTGAGGAAAGCACGGCAAAACCGCAGTATATTGAGACTATCTGGGGCGTCGGTTACAGATTTAAAGTGTGAATATGATATATCATACCAGAGAATATAAGTGCAAGCTGGACTTGTTCTTTGAAAATAGTGTTATGAGCGGCTAATAGTGAAAATATGTGCCTGATTTTTGGGGAGGTAATTATGGGAAAGAAAAAACAGGAATTGAAACCGGATATAGTTGTAAAAAATTATTGGCGGAATAATGAGCAGTTTGCAGATTTTTTTAATGCGGTATTGTTTGACGGAGAGCAGATAATAAAGGCGGATGAACTGGAAGATATTGACACTGAGGAGTCATCAATTCTTGAGCATAAAGAATATGCAGAGAGCATAGGGGCAGCCAGGGATAATGTAAAAATAAGAAAAAAGTCCACAATATATAATGTAGAAATGGTCATACTGGGAATGGAAGGGCAGGAAAGAATACATTATGCGATGCCTATGAGAGTGATGGGTTATGATTATGGAACATACAAGAAACAGTATGATGATAATGCAGCGAAATACAAAAGTGCAAATGGAATGTCAAGCGATGAATATATGTCTAAAATGAAAAAGACAGACAAGTTTATTCCGGTTATCACCATAGTTGTTTATTATGGAGAAAATCCGTGGGATGGTGCTGTATCGTTATGTGATATGTTGGATATACCTAAAAAGATGCAGCCGTTTGTCAATGATTATAAAATACATCTTATAGAGGCGAGAAAGAATAAACTGAAATTGCATAATATTAACAATATGGACTTGTTTAATCTGCTTGAAATATTATTAAACAGAAAAGAAAAGCTGAAAGAAACAAGGGAAAAGGCAATAAAATATGCAAGAGAGCACGATGTAGAAAAGTCGGTTATAATGACAGTGGCAGGAGCAACAAATTGTAAGATAGATTATGATTTTGTAACAAAGAAGGGGAGTGTTGATATGTGTACGGTATTTGAAGAAACAAGGGCAGAAGGACGACAGGAAGGACGATTGGAAGGAGAGGCAAAGGGAATTGTTGAAATAGGTCTTGAATTTGGACTTTCAGAGGAAGATATTATTGCCAAACTTCAGATAAAACTGAACATATCATTGCATAAAGCACAGGAATATTTTGCTGTGTTTAGCAAATAGTAAAATAAAATTTGAAGTTTGTATTTAAAAAAAATAACAGTTCAGCCATAAAAATAATAAATTGATAGAAATCCGTTGCATTGATGTTGTGGTGATATAGATTTTATCAATTTATTATTACAATACAGATTTAAAGTCTGATACCACAAGACGGGCAATTATCATTTTTGCCCGTCTTTTACTTTCAATGTAAAATAAATACTTGTCCCTGTTCCGGGTGTACTCTTTGCCCATATCTTTCCACCGTGGTCGAGTATTATCTTTTTTACTATGGCGAGACCGAGACCGCTTCCACGCTTGGCAGAATTTCTTGACGCATCTGCCCTGAAAAATCGGTCAAATATGTTTGGCAGGTCTTTTTCCGAAATTCCCGGACCGTCATCGGAGATTTCTATGCGTACAAATTCATCCGGTTTTACCGGTGGATTTACATCCGTGCCATCCTTGTTTATCTGGCGGTATAAAGGTTTTTTTGGTTTGTGCGGTTTGTAGGAAAGAGCAATTCTTATATTGCCATGTTCTTTGTCCTTATATTTAAGAGCATTTCCGGTAATATTATTTAAAACCCTGCGAAGCTGCTCAGGGTCAGCAGATACCATGATACCCTGTGGTGCGTTATTTTCATAAGATACATTCATATTGTTTGACTCATAATCAAAAGAAATCGAATCAATATAATTTTCAAGATATTCTGAAATATCAAATGTAACATAATTGTACGGGATAGAATTCTGCTCTATTTTAGAAAACAGCGACAATTCATCTACGAGATATGTCATATCATTTGCTTTTGAATGAATGGTTTTAAGATATTTCTGCTGTTTCTCAGGTGTCTTTGCAATACCGTCAATAAGTCCCTCAGAGTAGCCTTTTATGGCAGTGAGCGGTGTCTTGAGGTCATGTGATATATTGCTCATCATTTCTCTTGTGTCATTTTCGTACTGGATTCGTTCCTCAAGCATTGACTTAAGTCTTATACGCATTTCCTCGAAATCACGGCATAGCACACCTATCTCATCGCAGGAATTTACATGGACAGGATTGTCAAGATTTCCGGCACCTATCTGCATTGTGGCGATACGAAGTATGTTCAAAGGTTTTATGATACTGTGGTATAGCCATATTAGAAGGAGAGCCGCAGTCATAAACAGGATAAGTGTAAACGCTATGGCTATGTCTCTGACGGAACTTTCCCACCTTGGTATGAGATTAGAAAGTTTTGTTATAAGAAAAAGCTGTCCCGTAGTTCCATCAGAAAAATAAAAGTCTTTGCCACGGGTAAGTGTCGAACTTTTCTGGTCAATAAGGATATTATCGTTTTTGCCGTAGGAATATTCACCAAAAGACGGCAGCGTGGAAACACAGCCATAAAAATCTTTATTGCCTATGTAATATTCATTTTCACCTTTAAACACAACGATAAAAGAATCCTTTGAGGAAATAGAACGGGAAGTGTCATTTAAAAAATTTTTGTCAAGTAATTTGTCAGGATATTCGTCCGCAAGCGTAACAAGTTTATTATAATCATTAAGGGTAAGTTTATAAAGAAGCTGTACAGGATTTAAGACAAGACCATAATCATAGCTATTTTCACTTTCGGTACTGTAATAAGATGATAATATATCCGTCTGGTTCTGCACTATCAGGTGAAAACAGACAAGACCCGCACAAAGCGGAAAAATTGCGATAATCAAAAACGAAATAATCAATTTACCTCTAATCTTCATAAAAACCTCCATAAATCAAAGCTATCTGCCCGTTTAAGAGCAAATAGCTTTGTGAAAAAAATATTAGTAAGCATTTTTATTTACTTTTCGTCCAAAAAATGTAAGGAAAAGTATTTTAAAGTCAAGTGCAAGTGTCCAGTTTTCAACATAATAAAGGTCACACTCGATGCGGCCGGTTATGGAAGTATCGCCCCTAAAGCCATTTACCTGTGCCCAGCCGGTCATGCCCGGACGAACCTGGTGCTTTATCATATATCTTGGTATTTCTTCCTTGAATTTATTTACAAAGAATGGTCTTTCAGGTCTTGGACCGACAAGACTCATATCACCCTTTAACACATTAAATATCTGAGGAAGCTCGTCAATATTTGTCTTACGCATAAATTTTCCTATAGGGGTGACTCTAGGGTCATCTTTAGTGGTCCATGCTTTCTTTTCTTCACTTGCTTCCTGAACTTTCATTGAACGGAATTTATACATATCAAACTCCCTGTTGTGAAGTCCGATTCGTTTTTGTTTGAATATAAGCGGACCCGGGGATGTTGTTTTTACGATTATTGCTGTTATAAGCATAGGAATCGCAAAGAGTATAAGTGCGACTGTAGCACCGAAAATATCAACGGCACGCTTTAATACAATATTGTATGAAGAGCTGAGTGGTACATGGCGTACATGGATAACAGGTATTCCATCTAAATCCTCAGTGTAAGGTTTTGTAGGAATGATGTTGTTGTAATCAGGAGCAAATTTTGTATGGACACCTGATTTTTCGCAGATTGCTACAAGTCCTTCAAGTTTTGAATATTCATCGATGCTAAGTGTAATGACTATCTCATCAAATTCATTTGATGAGAGATAATGTTCAAGGGCACTGAGCCTGTCTACAACTTTGATGGTACGGTATTCATCGCCTATTTTTTTGTTATCATCGAGAATACCATGTATTTTGTAACCCCATTCAGGATGCAGTCTTAAACGCCTTATATAATTTTCGGCGGTTCGGCTGTAGCCGACGATAAGGACATGTTTAAGATTTTTTCCGTCTTTTCTCATTTTTCTTAAGATAGAAATAACAACAAGTCGGAAAGCATAGTCGATAATAATATTTATGCAGGCAAAGAAACCGAGCAAAAGTCTTGCGTAATCCCACTGCTTGAAAAAGTAAAGTGCTGCAAGACAGTATATGATACCAAAAAAGTTTGACTTGATAAGGCAGAAAAGCTCCGCACGCCTGCCACTTGTTCTTTTTGGGTCATACATCCCGCAGAAACCGTATATGATGAGATAGCAGGGAACTATCATAGTCAGAAGATTCTGATACTGTGACATATCCTTGTAATATCCGAGCGGCGGAGAAATAATATGCCATCTGATAAGCGGGCTGTTAAATTCATCAAGTCTTAAGATATATGCTAAGTTAAACGATAAATAAATTATTATTGCATCAACAATAATGTGTAAAATGTTTAGTAATCGCTGGTTTTCTTTAATCAATTTTTCATCCTCTCAATCTCTTGTAACTTTTTAAAACCTATGGCTTTTAAAAATAAAATGTGCTAAAATGTTAAATGTTTGTATGTGCATTAATTATTATAGATGTTTGGGCAGAAGCTTTTTATTGCTTCTTTGTTATATGAATTTTCCCCTTGCATCATTATATAAGGTATAATTATTTTGCGCAACAATAAAATTTAATATAATATATGAAATGAAAAAATTATAATTTTTTCACAAGTTAAACACAAAAACTTGCTAAAATCTGTTTTACAGATAAGAAAAAGAGGTTACAGGCCTCACTATAGATGTGGACAGTAACAAAAAGTAAAGGGAGGTACCGATGATGGATGAGAACAACAATTTAAATAGAACAGATAGCGGTCAGCCACAGAATGAATATACCGGAGAGTATGGAAATTCTGTAGAAACAGATGGTTCTGCTGATTCTGTTTACAGTTATTCATATAAAAATGGTGCAAACAATGCAGAGTCTACACATTCAGGTGATTATTATGCAGGAAACAATAATGCAGAGAGTACAATGAATGACAGCAGACAGCAGGGTTACCAAAGCAGCAATGACACACAGAACGGATTTGAATCTTCATACAAAAATGAAAATCCGTATCAGAAAGCTAATCCTTATGAAACGAATATGAATAATAATTATAATAATACAAATCCATATGGAAACAATGGGGGAAACGGACAGAGCTATTCTTTTAATGATAATGAGGAGAAAAATAAATCTTCTAAAAAAGATGACAAGAAGTCTTCTTTAGGAAAAAAGCTTTTGATATGTGCTGCGTGTGCTTTGGTATTTGGTATTGTTGCGGCGGTTTGTTTTGAAAGTGTATGTTACTTTTCAAGTAAAGTTCTTGGTATAAACACACCGGCAATAACCACAAGTAAACAGATAGGAACAACGACAACGGGAAGCAGCAAAAAGGTTGCAACAGGAGCTGCAATAGCCGGAGGTACAAATGATGTGTCTTCAATCGTTGAGCAGACAATGCCGGCAGTTGTTGCCATCACTTGCACAAGTGAGGCTACAAACTATTACAGTTTGTTTGGAAATAGTCAGCAGCAGGAACAGCAGAGCAGTGGTACCGGATTTATAATCGGTCAGAGTAACAGCGAGCTTCTTATAGCAACAAACAATCATGTAATTGACGGAGCAAAGACAATATCAGTTCAGTTTATTGATGAGCAGGTATATGAAGCATCGGTTAAAGGTAAGGATTCAAGTAATGATCTTGCAGTAGTAGCCGTAAAACTTAAAAAGATTAAAAAATCAACAATGAATAAAATAAAGATTGCTGATGTAGGTGATTCAGATTCACTTAAGGTCGGTGAGATGGCTGTAGCAATTGGAAATTCACTTGGTTACGGACAGTCAGTTACAGTTGGATACATCAGTGCAAAGAACAGAGAGATAACAGAGACTTCAGAGACAGATGGTTCAACAAATTCAATCAAGGCAATCCAGACAGACGCTGCTATCAATCCGGGTAACAGTGGAGGACCGCTTATCAACCTCAAAGGTGAAGTTATCGGTATAAATTCAGCAAAGATTGCTGATTCGTCAGTAGAGGGTGTAGGTTATGCGATTCCTATCTCACAGGCAACACCTATCATTGATGAACTTAAGGACAAAGAAGAATTGTCGGATTCACAAAAAGGCTATCTTGGTATATCAGGAAGAACAGTCGGAAGTGAAGCAAGCAGCTACAATATTCCGAGCGGTGTATATGTCGCAGAAGTATCAAAGGGCGGTGCCGCAGAAGAAGGCGGCGTTAAAGTCGGAGATATTATAACAGCTATCAACAATCAGGATGTCAGAAGTATTGAAAGTCTTAAGGAAAAAGCAAACGGTTACCGCAAGGGAACAGAAGTTGAGCTTACGATACAGAGAAGTGACAATGGAACTTATAAAGAGAAGAAAGTAAAAGTAAAACTTCAGGGTTCAAAGTCTCTTGACGGCTTGTCAAATGGCAGCGGTTCTGACAGTTCAAATAATGACAGTAATAACGGAAGCAATGGTTATAATCAGGGTAACGGAAACAGTGGAAACGGAAGTAACGGTTATGATAATAATGGAAACAGCGGTTCGGACAACGGTTCGGACAGTGGTGACGACAGCGGATTTGGCAATTTCTTCTCTAATCCGTTTGGAAATTAAATAGTAGAATTCAGTTTAAGCATATAGTGTTTGGACTGTGGATAACATCAGCCAGCCGTGATGATTAATGCACGGCTGGCATTTGGCGTTTTTAGGAATAAGAGACAAAAATTAAAGCGAATAAGGGGAATAAAATAATGCAAAATGGGACAGCGGGTGAAAAAATAAATGATAACAAAAAGGATGATGCCCGAAAAAATGTACCGGAAACAACAAATGGAGCCATTGGTTATGAGCCGGAAATGGGAACAGGCAGGAAAAAATTTATAAACGATATAAAAAGACTGGGTGTTATTCTGCTGTTTTTGGTGCTTACATTATGGCAGTTTTCATCACTGGAATTATTTTTTAAACAGACCATCAATAATTTCAATACGGAACTTATAATTAAAAATATGGCATTGTTTGCCACTGCCAATATTGTGCTTGTCGCATTGTTTCACAGAATGAAGCCGGCATTTTTAATATCATTTATTTTGACAATGTTCATAGGGATAGCAAATTATTATGTTATATCATTTAGAGGGTATGGTATAGTTTTTATGGATTTTTATGCCATAAAGACGGCGGCAGCTGTTGCAGGCGGATATAAATACGGGGTTGATATTTATCTTATTGCAGGAGTTTTAAGCTGTATAGCGGGAATTGCAATAAGCCTTATCCTGCCGTCAAAAAAGAGAATGTATTTTAATGTAAAAGATATGTGTGCATCTGTTTCTGCCTTGTTTATAGCAGCAGTGTTTGTTGTATGGCTGAACACCTCAGCAACATTCTTTGATAATGTAAGTTCGCTTTCATGGGATCACAGTATAGGGATAAATGACTATGGTTATCTTCTTTATTTTGTTGCAAATGCAGGAGAGTCAACGGTAGATGCACCTGATGGCTATTCAGTAGAAAAAGTCGATAAGATATTATCAAAATATGAGGATAAGAAAAAAACATCGGATTTGCAAGAAAAACATCCTAATATTATAATGATAATGAATGAATCATTTTCAGATTTAAGGGTTTTAGGAAAATACACTACAAATAAAGAAATTATGCCTTTTTTTGACAGCCTTAATAAAAATGTGGTAAAGGGTTATGCCGAATCATCAGTTTATGGAGGATATACGGCAAACTCTGAGTTTGAGTTCCTGACAGGATGTACAAAAACTTTTCTGCCTGGAAATCCGTATCTGCAATATATTGATGACTACCTGCCATCTGTTATAAGTAACATAAAAAGCCAGAAAGGTTATGGTGAGGCGGTTGCCGTGCACCCTTACAACCCGTCAGGCTATAACAGAAACAGAGTATATCCGTTATTGCATTTCGACAGCTTTTTAAGCATAGATGATTTTAAAAATCCTTTGCTTATAAGAGATTATATAAGTGATAAGTCAGACTATGAAAAGATAATAGATTTGTATAAGAATAAGAAAAAAGACAGCTCATTGTGTGTATTTAATGTTACAATGCAAAACCATAATCCATACAATTTCGACTATGTAGGTGAAGTGAAAGTGACAGATTTTTCAGTTTCATCACAAGTGGAACAATATCTTTCTCTTATGAGAAAGTCGGATGATGCCTTAAAGGAGCTTATCACTTATTTTAAGAAGTCGGATGAGCCTGCTATCATTTTAGTGTTTGGAGATCATCAGCCGCATTTGCCGGATTCATTTTATGAAAAACTATTTGGAAAAAATCCGGTGCAGTTTAGCAGGGAGGATAGTATGAAAGAACACTTGATTCCTTTTATGATATGGGCAAATTATGATATAGGAGAAGAAAATATAGAGAGGACATCCATAAATTATCTTTCTTCGCTGCTTCTTGAAAAGGCTGGTCTTAAGATGAGTGATTATAACAGGTATTTGCTGGAACTTTATAAGGAAATTCCGTCGTTGAGTGCAACCGGATTTTATGACAAAACCGGAGTATTGCATGACAATAAGGAAAGTACCGGAAAGTATGCAGAGATGTTGAAGGAATATGAAATGATTCAGTATAATTATCTTTTTGATAAAGATAACAGATTGGATAAACATTACAATGTAATGAAATAAACATTATTTAGGATTGGAGAGGGCAAAATGACGACAATGTGCATTTATGATGATGATATAGAATTTTCATTATTGTTTGAAAAACTATTGTATAGATATGCAGAGGAAAATGATAAAGAGATTGATGTGGAAATCTTTCAGGGTGGTGAAAATGCGGCTTTACAAATAGCACAGAATGAATATGATATACTTTTTCTGGATATAGACCTCGGAGATGTGAAAGGTTTTGAGATAGGCAAACAGATACGCGATGAATTAAAAAATAATAAAATTCAGATAGTTTATATATCAGGAGATACCAGTTATGCTATGGAGCTGTTTAATACAAGACCATTTGATTTTGTTGTAAAACCGGTAGAGAAAAAAAAGCTTTTTAAGATGTTAGATACCTATTTCAGTATATTTTCGGGTAAAAATAAATATCTGCATTACAGATGGCTTAAGCAGGACCATATTATAAAACAGGACAATATTATTTATCTTCAAAGCATTGGCAGGAAAGTTGTGGCAAAGACATTTGATGGTGATGTTGAATTTTATGATAAATTATCTAAAGTTATTGATAAACTTGATGATAATAAATTTTGCCGTGTGCATAAATCTTTTGTTATCAATTCAATTTATGTTGATGTATTTAAGAGTGATAAGGTTATAATGTGCGATTCAGCTTGGATACCGATAAGCAAATCATACAAGAAAAGTTTTAGGGAATGGCTGGTAAAACACAATGCATAAATTTGATGACAGTGTCTCATGCTGTTAAAGTTCTGTGAAAAAATTGAAAACTGACTTTTTTTTACATATAAACAGCCTTTTTTTACATTTTTTTGTTTTTTTTGATTAATTAGTGTAAATTTTGCTTTATTTTTTTATATGTATATGGTAATATGTAAATGAAATGCAAAGATAAGGCATACTATTTTAAAAGAGAGTGGAAGAAAGGAAGGGCAATTTTACTATGAATAGAAGAACTACGGAAATTTCACAGTGTGAACTTACTGTAATGAAGTGTATCTGGGATCTTAAGGCTGAGACAGGTGAGGTTACATGTGCACAGGTCATGGAAAAGCTAAAAGAAGATTATGGTCTTACATATAAAGACACTACAGTATATACTTTTTTGAAAAACCTTATCAATAAAGGCTTTGTATCATCAGAGAAAAAAGGAATTACATACTATACACCTATTCGTAAGGAAGAAGATTACAGAACAGATCTTTTAAAGCAGTCTAAAAAATTCTGGTTTAATGATTCTGTAGCAGACTTTGTCGAGGCAGTGCTTAAATTAGATACAATTACTGCTGAGGACAAGAAAAAGATTAAAGGACTTATTAAATAAATTGTCATTAGTTAAAAAAGTACCGTATCTACATCTTAATTGATGCAGGTACGGTACTTTTTGTTTTTATTGTATAGGAAAATGCCCGTAAAGTAGTGTGACACCAGGAGCAAAACGCTGGTTATACTCTTTTTTAGATAAGCATAAATTAAAATGTTTATTTGTTTTCACTTTCATATGCTTCTCTTACGGCAATAGCAAGCTGGTCAGGACAGGAAGTAGGTTTAAAACCACATCTGATACCTTTAAGCTTGTTTTCAATCTGCTCTACGGTAAGTCCGTCTGTAAGTGATGAAATTCCCTGTAAGTTTCCGTTGCATCCTCCGGTAAATCTTACATTTGATACAATGTCTCCGTTTAATTCAAAATCAATCTGTGTTGAGCAGGTTCCTTTTGTTTTGTATGAATATTCCATGATATTCCTCCTTAATTTGTTAATGTGCTCTTGGTATCTTCTCAAAACGAGTCATTTCGGCTGCATTTCCGATATACTGTCTTCATTTTCATTGCGAAAATGTCATTGTATATCAAAAAAACATATCGAAATTCTTCAATCAGAAGATTTTAAGAGTACATATTATTAATTGCGAAATTGTTTGTATGTTGTGTTAATTTTGCAGATATAACAAATACTGACGCAGGCTAAGTATGCCAAAATGAGTGATAACTCAAATTTGTGAAAATACTTCACCAAGACCACACTGTAGCAGTAAGTCTGCATTGTTGTCAAGTGGAGTTGATGATTTGTTTATAAGTACAAGACGGTTTCCGGTGTAGTATTGTAATAGTCCGGCTGCGGGATATACGGCAAGCGATGTACCGCCGACGATAAGCATATCCGCATTTGCTATGGCTTTGATGGAATTGCTTATGGTCGAATCATCAAGTCCCTCTTCATATAATACCACATCAGGTTTAATAATTCCGCCACAGTCACAGAGAGGTACACCCTGACTGTTTTTTATGTAGTTTACATCGTAAAATTTATGACATTTTTCACAGTAGTTTCTAAGGGTTGAGCCGTGTAACTCATAAACGGTCTTACTTCCGGCTGCCTGGTGAAGTCCGTCGATGTTTTGAGTGACGATTGCCGAAAGTTTTCCGGATTTTTCGAGTTCTGCAAGTTTTAAGTGTGTAATATTCGGTTTTGCATTTTCAATAAGCATTTTGTCCCGGTAAAATTTATAAAATTCTTTAGGATTTCTGATGAAAAATGAGTGACTTAAAATTGTTTCCGGCGGATAGTCATATTTTTGGTGGTACAATCCGTCAACACTTCTGAAATCAGGAATACCGCTTTCGGTAGAAACTCCGGCACCACCGAAAAATACTATATGACTGCTTTCAGATACCCATTTCTTAAATAATTCCAAATCTTTTTTGTCAGGCTGCATGATGTCCCTCCTTTTAAAAAATCAGGCACCTTTTGGATGCCTGATGGTATTAAATTGAATATAGCACAAATTATTATAATTGGCAATCGTTATGGTTGGAAAGCGTTATCTTTTTATAGTAGAATAGCTGTTTGTTTATTATATTTATAAATCAGCAAACAGGTTGTCAGTCGCAGTTATGCGGCTTTTCTTGTATTTGGATTTTTTAGATGGTATCATAAAAGAAATTGAACGCAGAATAAATATTTCTATACTGACAGGTTAAAAAGCGGCTGCGTTCATGAGCAGGCAGAGAAAGCGGATTTTGAATGTCCGTTTTACAATAAAAGCACAGAAATGGAGTAGTATATGACATTATTAACATATCAGGTTTTTAAGACAGTGGCAGACCACGGTAGTTTCAGAAAGGCGGCAGACATACTTGGTCTTACGCCGTCGGCAATAAGCCATGCGATTTCATCAATGGAAAATGAACTTGGTTTTTCTGTTTTGAACAGAAGTAAATCGGGTGTTACTCTCACTAATTATGGAGAAAATCTTCTCCCATATGTAAATGCTGTTTTAAACAGTGATGAAAGTTTATGGCAGGCAATAGCAGAGTTTAACGGATTAAAAAAAGGAAAGGTGAAGGTTGGGTGCTTTTCAAGTATTTGCACAAGCTGGCTGCCTGACATTATGAATTCATTTAAAAAAAAATATCCGGATATTATGATAGAAGTCTTTCAGGGGACATATGATGATGTTTCTTATTGGCTGAAAAACGGTGTTGTTGATATTGGATTTTTGTCGGTGTCGAGTGCAGGCGATATTCCGATAGAACCCCTTTACAAAGATAAACTTGTCTGCGTTGTTCCAAAAGGTCTGTTTGACAAAAATACGGATGAAGTAATGCACATAAGCGAACTCAGGAATCATCAGTTTGTTACACAGAGAGAGTCGACGGATGCAGATATTCAGAATTTCTTAAAAGAAAACTCATTGAATGTCCAGTCAAATTATCATGTGGTAGATGATCTTTCAACTATAGCACTTGTCGCAAACGGCTTTGGAATATGCCTTATGCCCGAACTTGTAATGAGAGATATTCCGTACGAGGTTGACTGCTATCAGATAGAGCCTGATGCATATCGAATTGTGGGGATAGCGACGATGAATTCTGATTTTATGGCACCGGCGGTCAGGACAATGTATAATCATATAATTAAGAATTATAAAAATATATGATGCAAGGGTCAAAAGCAAATAGCAATGTATGTTTACATACAAATTGCATAGCAATGGAGCAATCCGTGGCATCAGTTTGGGTAAAAATATCAATAGATAGAAAAGAGGAATTTTAGATGAACAGATTACAGAGTGAATTGAGAAGAATTGACCACAGGGGGTATCCGGCATATAAGGATTTGCGTGGAAGTTATGATTTTGGTAAGTATATTTTAAATATTGAGCATATTCAGGGGGATCCGTTTGCGTCTCCGTCTTCTTTGAGTGTGAAGATAAAGGGGAAGGCGGCGGGTTTTCCAAAGGAATATTATAACGGGTATGACAGAAAGACGGCTTTTGAGGATTTTATCTTAAGACGGTTCAGCTTTTTTGCTGCAGGTATCAGCTTTAAGGCGAAAGGTTCAGGAAAGAGCGGTATGGTGTCGGCAAGCCGGCCGGGGCAGGAGATTATGGAGCGTAGTGCGTGTAAGGTAGATGAGAGTACGGGTGATATACTGTTTAGATTTGTTGTGGGATTTCCTGCAAGAGGGCGTTCGATAGATGCGGGAGAGCTTGAAAAGATATTGTTCAGGCTTTTGCCGGGTGTTGTTGAAAAATCAGGGATATTTAAGCTGTTTACGGAAAATGAGAAAGTTAAGTTAAAAGAGCAGATAGAACTTTCAGACGATCAGAAAACATTGAGAAAGGCGGTAGGCGAAAACGGTTTTGCGGCATTTATAGCGGATGGTTCGATTTTGCCAAGAGAAAGCGGAGTGTCAGAAAGACCGATGAAAAATGCTGTTTTGTTTAAGTCACCTGAATCGATGAGAGTTACTTTTGAACTTCCGCATAAGGGAAAAATAACGGGAATGGGAATAAAAAAAGGTGTTACGCTTATTGTCGGAGGAGGTTATCACGGCAAGTCAACGCTTCTTCAGACACTTGAAAAAAGCGTATATCCGCATATAGCGGGTGATGGCAGGGAGTATATAGTGACCGATGCGACCGGTGTGAAACTTCGTGCCGAGGACGGACGAAGCGTTAAGAATGAAGATATTAGTCTTTTTATAAGAAACCTTCCTAATGGAAAAGATACAAAAAACTTCTCGACACTCGATGCGAGCGGTTCAACTTCGCAGGCTGCAAACACTATTGAGGCACTTGAAGCTGGGAGCAGGCTTTTTCTTATAGATGAGGACACGAGTGCGACAAACTTTATGATAAGGGATGAACTTATGGAGCGTGTCATATCAGCGGATAAAGAACCTATTGTTCCGTTTATAAAAAGGGTGGGACAGCTTTATGAGCAGAACGGTATATCAACGATACTTGTTGCCGGAAGCTGTGGTGCTTTTTTTCATGTGGCTGACACGGTCATACAAATGGACAGATATATGCCAAAGGAGATAACAAAAGCGGCAAAAGAAGCAGCGGCAGACTATCCTCTGAAAATGCACGGGATTTCCAAAGACGGTATGTGTATTAAAAGCACGGATAATTCACAAAATATGGACAACATAAATGAAAATCCTGAGATAGAGATAAACGGAGAAAGAAAAGTAAAACTTCCAAAATCTGATGACAGGACAAAGATTAAGGTGATGGGCACTGACGGATTTTTATATAACAAGACAAATGTGGATCTGAGGTATCTGGAACAAATAACGGATGCAGAGCAGATGCTTGCTATATCAAAAGCACTTGAATATCTTATAAAAAAATACGGCGGTAAGGAAATATCACTTAATTTATTGCTTGATGATATTGAAAATCTTATGGAGAAAAAAGGTGTCGAAGCACTCACGGGCAGAGGAAGTGTGCCTGATATGAGCAGACCGAGAAGATTTGAGATTGCAGGATGTATAAACAGGTTTGTGAAATAAGATTTAAGTAACAGTTCAGTCTTGCATTTCTTACATTCATAAACCTGCCAGCGAGCTGTCAGTCGCTGCTATGCAGCTTATGTTTATTTCATTTCAGAAATGAAAGGCTATTCTACCATAAAAAGGTACTTAACAATACAATGAACAAGCTCATTGTATTGCCAATTACCTTTTTATGGCTGAACTGTTACAGATTTAGAGAAAATTGTCACAAATAATCGAGGATTATAAATAAATGTTTGTGTTTTAAATCTGAATTTATATATGTCAACATGAACAATTATACATGATTTATATATAAAATAATAAAAAAATTGTCACAAATAACGCCTAATTTGTAAGATTTAACCATTTAAATGTGAACAAAGTGTTATATAATGAATATAGAGTTGGCAAATTTTGGAAAACAGGAGGTATGAAAAACAAAATACACTTATTATCAGTGATATTTTGCAATAATTTTGAGCTATATTCAGCCAACCGGAAACTAATTGACATTAAAAAAACAAAAAGGAGGAAAACAGATGAGATTAAACAAAAAAATTTTATCTCTCGTTCTGGCAGGTGCGATGGTAGTATCGCTTGCACCGTCAAATGTCGGAGTTGTGTCAAAAACGGCTGCGGCATCTGGAAAGATGAGTGCAAAGAGCTATTACTATGACCCTGCTTACCAGACGCAGGAAACGCTCAAAGATGAGAGCGGAGAAAAGATAGGAACGCTTACCTATACAAATAAGGCGTATTTTAATTCTAATCTTTCGAGTTATGACAATATGACATTTGAAAGTGAAGATGGCAACAACATTGATACGGATTCTATTTTATTCTTTGATTTTGATTATAATGCTACAACAGGTACAACAAACAGTGCCATTGGAAGCAGTTCATCATTAAACATAAAAGATATGTATAAAAAGAAGGCAGCGGCAGAACTTAAAAAAGCCGGTGCCGATGAAAAAGATGTTGATTATTCTGACAAATTGAATAAACAGGTATCTGCTGACTGGAAAGCAGATGTAAAAGCAGGAAATAAAATCTATGCCAAGTTATCATATCATCATGATGATGATGATAATAACAGGCAGAGTGGTGAAGTAAAACTTGCCTTTACATTAAGTGACAGTTATAAGAAATCAGAAGATTATAAGCAGTATGCAATATATAAATATAAAACTGATGATGACAATGCAGATGTTATCACAAATGACAATTATTTATATTCAGGCTTAGTAACTGTTGATAATGCGTATTCAATAGGTTCATACACATATCAGTGGTATAAGGCCGATGCATCAGGAGAATATAAAAAGTTAGACTATACATCAGATTCAATTAATTTGAAAAATTCAAATGTCATTGATCCTGAGAGCAAGACAGATGACAAGTTAAAATGTATTGCTACAGTAAAATATAATGGTATTGAAATTCAGTCAATTGAGTATGATTACGCGGTTTATAAGGTCAGTTCAGAGTCTTTATATACAATGGATGATGATTATTCAGATTATAGCTGGGCATATGCAAAGAAAGATGGAAAAGCCGTATTAAACAGCGGATATGAAGCCATAAACGGAGCAACAGCAAAATATACATGGCAGAAGTATGATGAGAAGGAAAAAACATACAAGACAGTAGATGGACAGTCAGGCAAAACACTTACAATAGATAAGTGCACAGATGCGGACTATGTAAGTTATAGAGCACAGATACAGATTTATGTTGGAGAGTGTTTATATACTTCATTTGAGAAAACTATCCAGCTTGTAGAAAATCCACCATACTCTGTTAATAATAAGACAGGATATGGCAAAAATGCAGAAAAAGATGATGCAGATGGAAAATATTATTCACAGTACAGCTTATCAAATAATGTTGTACCGGGTGATACAGACAATATGACTGTAGATGTAAAAGCAGATACAGGATATTCACTTACATACACATGGTATGAGTACAAGGATAAAAAGTGGGAAGAGATAACTGATGCCAAGACTAATGTTTACTCAAAGAAATTTGAGACAGCAGATTTTGACAGCACTACATCTAAGCAGTATAAGTGTAAGGTAACAGCCACAAATGGTACTCTTACATATGACAAGTCATCTTTTACTTTCATTGAAAACAGAGATCCTGAAATGTATGAGGATTATTCAAATGTTAAGTATGGAAGTACATCAAGATCTAATGCAAAAGACAATGCACTTAAAACAGCAATAGGTTCATCTGTAACACTTTCAGGACCTAAGGTATCTGTGAACAGTCAGTACCAGCTCAATTATCAGTGGCAGAAATTTACTAAGATTGATAAAGATGAGTACAATAAGAACCATTTGATTAAAGTAGATGAAAATTCATGGGAATCTAATCCTGACTATGGATATACATCAGTATATGATGAAGATACAGACGAGTATGTATATACTTATTATAAATGGACTGACATAAAGGATGCAACAGCAGATACATACGCTATCGCAAGTGTGACAGATACTGCTGAAAAATCAGATTTTGGTGAGTACAGACTTAAGTATAACGCATACAAGGCAGGAACGACTGATCTTACAAATGCAAAATCAGTTGCATCCGGAGAGTTCTATGTAAATCTTGAACAGTTTAAGGGATTTACGGTAGCACTTCCAAAAAATACTGAGGACAATTATACTCTTGAAGTAGGTGGAACTATCGACCTCGGTGTAATTGCTTCTATTGCAAATACAGAAGCTAACAATCAGAAATATGACATTGCATATCAGTGGCAGAAATATGACAGCAAGACAAAGGCATATATAGATATTAAAGATGCTACAACAGCGGATTACAAGAAAGAAAACATTACAGCAGATGATTTTGGAAAATACAAATGCGTTATCACTGTTATTGACAAGGCAACAAAAGCAGCGGTAAGTGGTGTTGAGTCTGAAAGCTGTGATTTTAATATTAAACAGGCTGTTAAGTCTGAAAATGATACTTTAACAGTAAAATCAGAGTCATCATATGTTGTCAATCATAAGAATGTAGGTGACAATGTAACATTAAGCGTAGCTGCTGAGACAGCAGATGCTGCAAAATATCCTCTTACTTACAAGTGGGAGAAGATTGAAAAAGACTCATACAGTGATTCATATGGCAAATATGTTGATGTTATGGGAGCAGACGGAAAAGCAGTTTCAACTGCTGATTATGCTTTAAATATAGCGGATGAAAATGCTTTTACAACATATCGTTGTACAGTTTCAAATGGTGCTCACAGCGAGAAAGTTACTTTTAATGTTTTAAAGGAAGATAATTTCTATGCTTATGCAGCAGCAACAAAATCAGATAATAAAACTTTCATTAAGAAAGCCGGCGAAAGCGTAAAGATGCAGGTCGTAAACGGCTCTGATGATGCAGCAGCTACATTCAGCTATAAGTGGTATGCTTGTAGTTCTAATCACAGGTCTTATAAGAACGAAGACGATGATGATTGGTACACTATCGGTGCCGGTTATGTGCAGAAGAGACTTGCAAGTACAACATCAGTTTATGAGATTTCATCTCTAACGGATGCAGATTTTGATGTAAATTATTATTATTGTGAAGTTAAGAACGAACTCACAAAAGAGACAAAGACAGTAACATTCTATGTAAAGAAATATGACACAACAGACATAACATTTACTGACCTTGACGGAGCATATGACAGTTCAGATACATCAGATATTTATGTTGAACTCGGCTCATCAAAAGAGTTTGGTGCAGTTGTTAAAAATCCTGAGTCAAAGAACTTTATTTACAAATGGTCATTTGAAAAACTTCATAAAGATGATACAAACTGTGAGTATGATTATGAGAGAGCACTTGACTGCACAACAGAAAAGCTTACTCTTTCAAATATCACGGAAGACAATTTAGGAACATATACACTTCGTATTTACGAGGGAAGTGCAACAGATGATGATACACCTGTTATCACTCACCATTTCGAGGTATCAAAGAAAGATGCAGCAGCAAAGAAGTTTGTATTAAGCGGTGTTGGCAACGGACAGAGAGATTACTATCGTTCAGTAGGCGGAAATGTTACATTTGCGACAGAACTCAGTACAGAGTCAACAGATACCGTAACATATCAGTGGTATCAGGGCGGATATTATGATGATGATGACGATGATACATATCATAAGGGAGATGCCATATTAGGCGAGACTGGTTCTTCACTTAACCTTACAAACTTAAGAAAATCTGACTTTGGTAAATATACTTGTGTTGCTAAAGCAGGTAAATTAATAGACTTTATTACATTTAGTGTATCAGAGGCAGATGCTATCACAGTTGACTGGAACAGTGATAATTTTAGAATTGATGGAAACATTGCAACTTATAACAAGACAGTTAAAGCTAAGATTGGTGATTCAACAAATCTTACTGCTGTTGTGACAAGTGCAACAGGAGATGCTATCTCATACCAGTGGTATGAAGAAGATACAGAAAAATCACATTACAATTTCTATGCTAAAGAACAGGCTGCTGATGATGAATATAAGATTATGCAGGGTCAGACAACTGACACACTTGCACTTAACCAGATGACTAAGGATTCGTTTAAAGATTATAAGCTTGTGATTTCAAATGGCGGATATACTGTAAATGTTTTCTTTACGCTTGTTCGTACAGACCTTCCTAAGGTAAGTGTTAAGGCTGACAAGACAAGTCTTGAAAAGGGTGAGACAGCAGTTCTTACTGCAAAGGTTACAAATCTTGGAGACAAGACAGCAACATATCAGTGGTACAAGAATGGCACGAAGATTGATGGTGCTACGGCAGCAACATATACAACAGAAGCACTCTTTAGTGATTTAAATGAACTTAAAGATGATGAAAAATCTGTTACATACAAATGTGAAGTATCAACAGATATTGACAAGGTTTCAGATGAGATTTCCATCAACTTTGCAGGATGGGGAACTATAAGCCAGACTAAAGATTTTGTCATGAAAGGTGATACTGTAGACATCGGTATAAAGATGAAAGAAGCCGGTGACTGGAAGTACACATGGTATAAGAAAGACGCAGTCAGTGATGAGTATGTAAAAGTACCGGAAGCTACATCAGCTACAATTTCTGCAATCGCAACAAGTGATGACAGCAAGAAACTTGATAATAACAGATATAAGGTAGTAGCAGAAAAAGGAAGCGATGAGACACATGTAAGTTATTATGCATATGCAGATGTAGATGTATTTAATATATCTGACATGACAACACGTCCTTCAGGAAAAGTTGCAGCATACGATAAGGATGCTGATGAAGAGACAAACTACAATCAGTACTTTGGTTATGGTATTGATGGTGCATCTAAGCTTAGAATGACATTCAGCAAAGATTCAAATCTTTATGACAGTAATGCAGCATTATATGTATTTGAGCTTGATACACAGAAGATTCATCGTTTTGACGGTTATGACCTTGCAGGACGCACATATGTATTTGACAGTGGTAAGTGTGTATTTGAACTTACAAGTGCAGGTTCAGATAAATATACATCAGGAACTGACGGCTTTACAGTTGAAAAGGCAATCAATCCTGACATTGATTACTCAACACTTTCTGTAAGCAAGAAGAGTGTAAAACTTAATGCAGGCAAGAGTGCAACAATCACATACAGAGCACTTGACAACTTTGGTGATACAACTAAGGTTACAGCTAAGACATCTAACAAGAAAGTTGCAACAGTTTCTGTTGCAGCAGGAAAGGTTACTATCAAGGCTGCAGGCAAAGCTAAGGGAGCAGCAACAGCTAAGATTACTCTTAAAAACGGAACTAAGAAAGCAACTATCAAGGTTACTATCAACAACCCTGTTAAGAAAGTAAAGGCTGCCAAGAAGAAAGCCACTGTTAAGAAGAAAAAGACAGTTAAGCTTACATTCAAGGTAACATCTTACAACAAGGCTAAGAAGACATCTGATAAGATTACTTACAAGACATCTAAGAAGAAAGTTGCTAAGATTACAAAGAAGAAAGTTTCAAGCAAGAAGATTATTGTCTCAGTTAAGGGTCTTAAGAAGGGAACTTCTAAGATTACAGTAACTATAGGCAAGAAGAAAGCTGTTGTAACAGTTAAGGTTAAATAATAACTGGCTCTTAAAGCAGTGAATATTTCTTAAATAAACGCACA
>UMJC01016056.1_pt1 | contig 29037 bp, 10 predicted proteins | sample 1965941 | NCBI WGS metagenome assembly UMJC01 (sample SAMEA4836141, study PRJEB28245) | human gut metagenome | biome: gut microbiome; material: fecal sample | place: Denmark | collected 2008 | reverse complement strand
GAGTTCAGAAATCAGTAGACTTATTAAAGAAGAGTATTGATAAGGGAGAAGTAGGTTCTACTACTCTTTCTATGAACTTATCTACTAATACAACTGATGATGGGCAAGTATATTATGAACCAGCTAAGAAGAGAGAAGACAGTCAAAACAATATATTGGGTAATATTCTTATTAATTATCTATATGCAGTTGATTCAGTAATCAATAATGAAGGATATAACCTAAAGGATGATGAAGTTGTTAATAATTCTCTGATGAAAGATTTCAGATTAAAACAACTTGCTGATACCGGTGTAGGAGAAGAAATTCTATACGATTTCCAACAACAGTTACAGGGTCTTATTACTGCTGCAATAGAAATGAAGAGTAACCCTCAAGACTCTGAAATTGGCAAAATTAAGCAAAGATATGATGACTATAAACAGAAAGTAGACGACACTTTATCTGGAAAGAGAGCTGGAGAATATGCTGAAATGATGGCATATAAATTAAATAGAGGTTTAATGTCTCCATTTGCAGCTCCTGACATCTATGCTTATTCAAGATATGTAAGAGGTATTAACTACGCTACTGCAACAGAACAGCAAAAGAAAGACCTAGAAGCTGACTACGAGAAATATACTCAATCAGACCAAAAAGAAAAAATAAATCTTGGTTATGAAATATTTAAGAACTTAAAAGCTGAAACAGCCGAACCTATTCTTAGATATAGAGACTCTCAAATGTATAAGTTTAAGTCTCAATTATATGATGTAATATCTAAACTTAATGATTCTCAAAACATTTCTAAACTTAGTGATACAGAAATTGCTGAATATAAAGAAGAGGTAAGAAATGGAAGAAGTGATGAGCAAATCATTGCTGATGCCAATCTTAATCCAGAAGAGAATGTATATAGTGCTCAACAAAAAGCAAAAATAGTTGATTCTTATCTTGAAAGAGAAATTTGGAATGCAGACCCGGGAAGTGATAAGAAACGTCCTAAACCCTTTGGTAAAGCATACGTTCAGAATCTAAAAAATATGTTGGAGAATATGAAACAACATATGAGTATAGGTATTGACCCAATTCTTAATCAGAGAAGAACTGGAGAATTACAAGTCTTATTCGAATCAATAAACAACATAGTTCAATCTACTGGCTTTATTGATGCAGAGACTAAACAAATGATTGATACAGTTAAGCAGAGCTATAATAGATTTAGCCCTGAAAACTTTGTAAATAGACTTACAATATTCATGGACCCATTTAAGGGATTTACTTTTGAAGACTCTTATTATAACGATATTCTTACTAGCAACTCTACTTACTTAGGTAAGATAGATGAAGTAGACCCATCCATTGTTGAAGAACTTGGAGATTCGAAGGGAGAATATGTATTTGAGGACGAAGAGGGATATTATGCCCTAACTCAAAATGAAATGCAGAATGTATTCATGGATATGTTTACTACAGAATTTACTGGAGCTAATTCAGAAGAATTGCTTGGCGGAATCCTAACTGATGGAAATATAAATGAAAACTCTTTAAATTCTTCATTTAAAAAGAATCCTGACTTTTCTGTATTTAATAAACAATTACTTGAATATCTAAATTTAGACGCTGACAGAATTGGTTTATTAGGTGAAATCGATAAAATATCTACTGCTGCTCTACAGGATAATCCTGTATGGGATATGTTGGGAAGACTATCTACTAACCTTATTGGTGAAGATGTATTTAAATTACTAAAGGCAGAAGAAGGAGACTACAAAAGTACAGCTTCTTTGTATGACTACGTAATCAGTAATGAACTTACTAGGGAGCAACTTGAAACCGCAAATACTGCAACTCAAATATTAAGTCACTCTATCATTCCATATCTTACTGGAAATGAAGGAGTATTTAATATGATTGATATTGCCAATCAATATAAGAGAAACATGGGAGCTCAAGAAGATGTTCCTTTAACTCAAGAAGAAGCTCAAACTATTCAAACTGAATTACAGAACATTCAACAAAAGATTGCATGGTTACTTGCGGTTAATGATATGAATAGTGGTAGTAAGACAGTTGATAGTAGTAAAACTATGGGAAGACTAAACAGTATGTTTGCACTTATATTAAGTGGGAATACCGCTGATTCTACTTTATCAAGACTAAAGAATCTAAGCTATACTGATGCTGATGAGAATGAACAAACATTCATTGAAGAAGATTTACTAACTGGCGATGAACTCGTTAAACTACAAGAGATTATCGCTAATGGTAAGAATGATGAAGAATCTCTAAGATTCTCAAATGAGACATTATTAAGAGTTAGTAAGGCTTTATATGATAAATTCTCTGGACTTACATCTGAACAGAAAGAAGAAATTATAGGCAAAATAGCTGGAACTGATATTATTGATTATAATGACTATGGTGCATCTAAATTCAAAAGAAATAGTACATATCAAGACATTAAAGGTATTGACCTTGCTACTTATCTGTTAAGTACTCTGGCAGTTAATCCAGAAGAAATGCAGAGTGTGTTAAGAAAAGCTATTATTAGCAATCCTTCTCATGCTCCGTTCTATAATCAGATGTTTAGTGCCCAAGAAATGTTTGCTTTATATAAGAATCCTGTACTATTTAACAAATTCTTACAGAAGACTTATGAGTTTAAGCCAATTCAAAATAAAGAGTTCTATACAAAGAATACCTTTACAAAGAACATTATTACTGTATTAGGAGGAGCTGGAACAGGTAAATCAACTGGTGTTGCCAAGGTAGCTTACAACATGATAAAGATTGATAATCCTGATGCTACTGTAATGGTGTCTGGACCTAAGGCTGACGTAGGAGAAAGACTTGCTGCCACATTAGGAATTGATAAGAGCTATGACAGGCTTCAATTATGGCAAGCACTGCTTACTGAATCTGGTTGGGAAAAGGTAAAGAAAGCAATTTCCGAATTTAGAAACCCGCCAGAAGAAAAGGGAGAAACCCCTTATTTAGTAGACGGAAATCCTGAAATATACAATCAAAACTTCTTAACCGAAGAAGATGTAAATATTGCAGCTTTACCTGATGTATTATTTGTTGATGAGTTTACTCACTTCTCTGGTATAGAAATGCAAATGCTTGCCAGCTTAAGCAAGTTTGTTGACAAGGATATGGTTATTTATGCCCTTGGAGACAATAAGCAAGAAGGGGTAATCAACCCAAGAAATGGAGAAGAACTTGATTTAACTGGAATGTATTTTGGAACCCCTGTACTTACTTCAAGTATTAGAGCTAACAATGTCCATAAGAAAGACAATCTAGATAAAGTATCTTCGATATTATCTGAACTTATTGATAAAGAACAAGACAGCCAACTTAATGGGACTCAATTAAACATTAAATCCATAATGAGGGACATTAGAAGTAAGTCTTTATTAAAGTACTATGAACTTAGAACTGATAAAGAAATAATCCTTCATGGGGATAAGTTAGTTGATGAAAGTGAGTTGAATGTTGATTATATACAAGGACTTATTAATAATCTAAAAGAAGGAGAAAGAATTGCCTTAATCACTGACAATGTTCTCTCCGACTTTAGAAAAGATGTATTCCATCAGTTTGAAGAAAAATATCCCGAACAGGTAGTAGTAAGGGACTCGAGAGATGTTCAAGGTTCTGAATTTAAATATACTATTGTTGATGTTAATTGGACTGATACAACTAACCAAAATACATTCATTAAGGACTTAAAATACTTCTATACTTTAATGAGTCGTTCGGCTGACGGTAACTTAATAGTTAAGAAAAACTATAACATGGTTGCTAAATCAGATAGAACTTCTACAACAAGTACTTCTGAACTTAAGGCTGATGATATTGACGGATATAAGAAGTTAATTCTTAGTGTTTTAAAGGATGTTAAGCCAGATACAGAGGAAGTTCCAGTAGCTACAACAGAAGGAGAAGAAGAGGGAGAAACAGTCCCAGCTACTCCAAAAGAAGTTCCTGCAACTGACGGTAACACTGGGGAAGAAACATCCAATGAGAATAAGGGTCTTTACGACACTTCTAAGGATGATGAAGCTGCTGCAGAGGTAATGAAAAGAAATGTTTTTGAAGAAAATGATTTACCTAAGGCACTGAAAGAAATCGAACAGAAAATGGATGAAGAAACTACTGGTGACCCAAATGCTGACATTAAGGCAAGAACAATGTCTATGGGAAGCTACTATAACCACCTTGCTCTTAATATAAACGAGGATGGAATTATTCAACCTTATAAATCTACTAATGGAATTGATGAAGACTTATCAGGATTCTCAAATCTAATAAGTGGAAAAACTATTGAGGACATAAGAGACATTAATTTAGAGTCCGGACAAGGTATTGATTTACTTTCTTCATTAGCTTACATGAGGTCTTTATTTAAGAGGCCAGCATCTGAATTAAAAGACATAGTAAGAACTAAGTTATCATCAGCTGGTTCTGAACAATATAAAGCTCTTAGACCATTTATTGAATTATACTTTAATGGTAAATTATCTGAAGATAAATTTAGGAGTTTCAAAGCAGCTATTGCAAAGGGTAATTGGCTACTTAAATTAACTAAATATAAACCTGGATATGATAAGGCTTATAATGTAGAAAATCTTAAAGAGCTTAAACAGGATGAGCTATTCGGAAGAATAGTATTCCAATTAAAGACTAAAGATGGATATTTAGACATCACTCTAGGAAGTACTACTGCCATTGATAAGATTATACAAAATTCAGGTAATACGGAACTTGTAGACATCTTAAATGATAGAGCAACTCTTAACTCCAAAATAGACCAAAAAGGACAGGTATATTTCAGACTTACTGACTTTAAAGCTAAAAAGAAAGGAATTTCTTTTGGTAATAAAATCTTTAAGAATAAGAATTATAACAAGTTAGATATGGTCAGACAAAAGTACAATAGGGGTAAAACTCTTGACCAAACTATGAGAGAGCATCCAGAAATATTGTTCAGTGATGTTTACATGGACGGAGCTGTTGAACTTGATGGAAAAGCTAAGAGAGTTGTTAAGGGCTATCCTACAGTCTTTATGAGTGATGACCTTTGGGGAGTTACAAGTTCAGAACTACTTGATAGACATCTACAAAAGATGCAATATTTGGGAACTGGCGAGACTGCACCTTTCTTTGAAGTAACGAAAGGACATTTAAATCTTAGAGGACTTTCTCTAATTGACTTTATGAAAGAATGGGGAAGACTTGAAGGAGAAGGTGGAGGAAAAATCTATGGTGCTAAAGAGTTCTTCATGCTGGCTAGACCAGTGGAAGCTGCTAGATTCTTATACAGTATGTTAAGACTTAAAGAAGCGACAGTCCAAGATATTGAGCTTTACAATCAAGGAGTTGAAACATTTAATAGTAATCTACTTCCGTCAGAAGAAGACCTTAAAAAGGATAAGATTGCTGTTGACCCTACTGGTGATGGAATTAGAGTAAGTGAATCTTCTCTTAATGAAGTGAAGGCTAAAATTACTAATATGCTGAATGATTTAAAAAATTCATTCCCTAGCTTGGTAATGGGTAGACTTAAACCAGTTAAAACTACTAAAGCGGCCGGACAAGTTGAAGCCCAAGACAGTAACACTCAATATTCTGTAAAGAATACGTCTTACTATATGCGTATGGCTGTCTCTCCGTCAGAACAGTTCGAAATGCTAAGAGATTTTGGAGTTCTTCCAGAGTATGACCCAAGTGGGCCTTCAAATTATATTGTAAAGACTTTACAGAATTTATCTAAAACTAATTCTAACTTAACAACTTTACTGGAGAAATTAGTAAATCCAGATGATGATATTTACAGTTCTCCAGATATAGACCCACAAATAACTAAAAATGCTGAATCAAAGAATCGTGCAATTCAAACCTTTTTAAGGATTCAACAATCTATACAAGGATATGAAGCACCTTCAACAGCTGCGATGCTCCCATTAATTAAAAGAGGAGTTATGGCTGGATTCACAGCAAGTACTAACGTTATTCGTCACTTATTCTACAATACTATATCAGAGTATGGCCCAGGTGATTTTGCTACATTTAAGCAAGCTATCGACTATGGAAACTTGTACAAATACGGAGTATGGACTAATGGTATAGATACTGCAAGAAATGACAATGTACAATTTGGATACTATATATCTGCTTTAGGTCAACAACAAGTATACTTTGATGGGCCTATCCAGACTCCGAATTACTATATTAATTATGATGCATTAGAAACTGACCAAGAATTTGAAGTAAATCAACCTACTCAAGTTGTACCGGTACAAGGTCCGCCAGTTGTAGAAGAGGCTCCTGTCGTAGAACAAATTAGTGATAAAATGAAGTTACTCAACGCACAACAAGATTTGATTGCAAATATTTTGAGTTCTGTGGAAAATAATGTAACTTTGCAAAAGGATGAAATTAAAAGGATGCTAGAGACAATAGACATTACTAAGTTCAACTTAAATGGTGAAACTGTTGAAGATAGAATCCAATCATTCAATGCTCAATATATAAGTAAGGTGCGTGATAAATTAGCAAGTCTGCCAAGGAGACTCTATACGAACAGCAGCGATGTTGCGACAATAACTCCTGAATATCTTATTGATAAAAACAATAATATTATTCCAGACCCTAATGCAATTGTTTCGTTTGCTGAACATATAAATGAAAATGAGTTACTGAAAAATACAGAAATAAATACTGTAACCCTTGAAGATAGTGATATAAAACTAAATGCAGAAGAACAGACCTTTACTGTAAGAGTAAATGGAAATGATTATGTATTTGGATTTGAGGAAAATGAAGCTATTCTAAAGGATATACGTCCTTTACCTCAAGACGAAAATCCTCAAATTAAGTTTGTAGAAGAATTTAACAAGGGAGTACAATCATTAATATCTTCTTTAGGTAAGAATGAGGATATCACTAAAATGACTAAACCTAAATTGATGATTTATAATAAAGGAAAGGCAATTGCTAATCTACTTTCTACATTAGACATCAATACAATAGCTGAAGAATTGTTTAATCCAGACGCTGATGTTTCAGAGGTGATTGACAAATATGCCCCAGCAGAAGCTGATAAAAATGCTACTGAAGGAGTGAAGAGTAAGCTAAATACTATTAGGGACTCAATAAGAAAGAATAACGAAGGAAAACCAAACTGCTAAAATGATTAAATGTAGAATTATTCCCGAATTAGTGGAAATCTGGTCAGCTTATGATACAGCCGCTGAAAATTTCCCTGACACATTAGAACCAGATTCAGTTGAAGGTAGGAGAGAGATAATCTCTTCTGCCTTAAACTATATAAAAGATAATGGAGTAGTTCCATCACAGCAAAGTCTGGGTATGCTCCAAAACGAATTGATTAGATATGATAGAGACAATTACGAGGGCTTATTCGGCTTTGCCACAAATGAAAAAGAAACTAGGGACTTAATAGAACAAAACTGGGATATTGTATCAATAGACGAAGATGCTAAAAATATAGCACCAGAAGCTAACGATTTCCCACAAGCTCCTATACCCTCTATTAGCGAAGGATTGGATTCTATATTTGATAATATCAACGACCAATCAAGATTTGTTAGACATTTTCAAAATGAATTAACAAGATTTGCTTTCGTAAATTATAATCTTAATAAACTTATATCTACTAATAGAGATTTAAATGATTCTATTAGAATGTATAAGAATCAAATCTTTCAAGAACTTGCAAAAGAAATAGGAAGCCCTGTTACTCAAATGTATGCAGGAAGAGAGTTTCAGTTAGAAGCTTATAATGACCTTATTAGAGATGCAAGAATATATTTCTTTGAAGATGTGAAAGACGGAGTGTTTGTATCAACTGACCAAGATAGAATCAATGCATATAATAAATATGTGATACTTACTAACTTTGATGGATTCTTATTACGTTATAGTAAGAATATAATTCAGGTAGCAAGAGGATTCGTTGGAGGACACATAGACCCTAAAGCCGGATATAAATACACCTTTAACTTAGGAAAGCATATCAAACAGGATTATAATAATGAACTTCAAGATATTAACGAACATGTTAATGGGGCTGTTCAAATGTTTGTTAATTTTATACCTATGGTAGATGAACATAATAATCCTACAGGACAATATGTTGAATTTAAGACATTCAACTCTCTTACTAGAATCTTTAGAAATATCTCTGAAAATAACCCAGGTATTACTAGAGAAATAAGAAATAACCCAAGAGAAGCTATTAAAGAAATTATCAATATTGCATATAATAATAGTAAAACATACTTTAAAGGAAATGATGCAACATTATATCCGACCTTTAGAAGTGTAAGACATGCTGTATTTGATGTAACAAATCCTTCTAGTTTAGCTTCTTTAGAAAGTAGTATAACTAGTCCAGACCAGATGAACTTATTCTCAATGGTACTAAATCATATTAATAAGACATCTCCTGTAAGTTATCTACAATACAAATATAATCCAGAGACAGGTAAATACGTAGTAAGTTACTTGGATAGTGAAGCAATCTCTCAAAAGAGAACTGACTTAGAAAAGCACTTAATGATTCAAAGTACTTATGATAATTTCTCTGATATATTCTCTAAACACTCAATTGCTCCAGTTGAAGATGCTGATGGAGTTGTAAGTAATATTACCTTTAATATTGGGGGAGCACATTATAATTACAACTTATCAAATAAAGCTCTTACTAAGAATGGAACTATTGTTCAAGACTACCTATCTGAATTACTAAGTAATAGAAGTGGTTGGGGACAATTCTTCTCTGATGTTATGAGAAAACCTATTGATGCGACATTTATTGAAACGGCAACAGAAGTTAATGATGCGGAAGACTTAAAAGGATTCTTAAATGTGGCTATGGCTACTATTGTTAATGCTGATGCTAAGGATGCTGCAATTAAAGCAGGAGAAACTTTAAAGGATGTTGTTTCCACTAGGTATTCGAGAATAATTCCAGAAGATAGTAAAGCTACAACATATTATGATAGAAGACTTGATTCTTTAAGAATTGGTGGTATACTTGATGGACTTAGAGGATTAATTGCATTAAGTAGAACTATTGCTGCAAATAATAGAGATACTACAAAAAGTTATGTAAAAAATGCTGATGGGAATAATCTCCCAAAGTATCGTTTGACTAGTGCTGGTAATGATGATGCTTATATATTAAATGATATAAGAAGCGTTGCCAATTTTAACCCTAAAAATCCAATGAATAGTAATCTGTTTATTAGTACTGATGGACTATTAACAGGAACAGCTTTAAAGACTGACTTTACTAATTCAGAGGGAACTTCAAAGAATATTTTCAAAATGCAAGCAAATGAGTTATTGTATTCTCAATTTGTGTTTGACTATCTGCAAACCAGAGATAAAAACTCTGCAAATAGACAATCAAATGAACTTGCAGGAATTGTTGCAATTCAGCCAACTACATATTCTGATAAATCAAATATATGGGTAAAGCTAGTCGATTTATATAAAACTTTATCCTTCAAGGATATATATGGAAATAATCTGTTTGAAGGTAAATCCTTATCTGAACTAACAGTTAATGAAATAAATCAATTAAGATTCTCTACTTTACATGGAATGTATCATGGTCTTGCAAACCAACTTGTTGAAGATTACAAGTTGTTATTTACTGCATCTGACGGAGTATTTGTAAATGAACTTGGAGAATATGATGAAACTGATTATAAACAGTTACGTCCAGAAGTTAAGGCTTTAATGGAAAAAAGAACTCAATATATAGGTGACGATGGAAGTTATGAATATTATGGCTTTAAAGAAGACCTGACTGTTGAGGATTTTATTCCATTATTATCTAAACTTGATACAGATACAATACATAATGCTATCTATATGTTGCAGTCTCAGGGAATAGATATTACTGTTCTTCCAGAAGTACATTATATTCAAACAAAGAAGGGTCTAGCATTTAATACTACCTTACTTGAGAATATAAGAAATTATTCTTTAAAAAATAAGGATAACCAATCTACTCTGGATAATATTAGTGATAGTTATTGGACAAAGAAAAAAGAAGAGGATAAATTATATGCCCTAACTCTTAAAATGAGTGATGTGAAGTTTGACTTGTATGATGAATTTGGTAAAGAGATTACTACTCTTACTGAAAACATTGACAGAACAGCTTCTCAAAAAGACTTTGTTGATAGACTTACTCCTAAAGCTAAACAGGAACTATACAATAAATTGCATATAGAGTCTGATGAAAAAGCAACTTACGAAAATATTTGGATTGACAATAGAACACAAAGACTAAATAATTACTATATTCTTAAAAAGAATGGAAGTAAATATGACATAGTTGAAGATATAGACTTTATGAAGGTTGCAGGAAATACAGACTACGAAGTAGTACTTAACCCTGACCTTGACCTTTATAAATCTATAGATAATTTAGTTAGTGATAACTACAATGCAGCAACTATCGGACTTCCATTTTTACATCCGGCTAAGAAAGCGGCAGTTGCAAATGATGCTTCTCTAATTGATAAAATTAATGAAGAAGCAGCAAGAACAACAGCTATGTATAAGAGAGGTGTAGTAGTTGGAGCTACAATCCATCCATTTATTAAAGGTAAAATTACTGGTATTCCAGATACTTATAAGCTTGCAGTAATTGAAGACTTAAAAACTCCAGTATTTAATGTACAGGGAGATGATGATGGAGCTACACAATTTGACGGTGGTATCTTCCTAAATCCTATGATTGCAAGGTATGAGCAAAACTCTCTTGAAGAAATCGAAATGAGTCCTATCCATAGAAAACCGCTTGGATATTTCTCTCTTTCAAATTATCTATCTTCTGGATTGTTAAAATGTGCTACCTTCGCTGTTACTAATGAATATCTAAGAGCAGCACAAACTGGCGATGTTATAGGTAACTCCTTATTAAAGCAAATGCTTGATGTTCAATGGGATATTCCAAATCTGGATATTACAGTTGATAGAAATGGAAGAAAAATCTCTTATAATGGACAAATGTATAGAGATATTAATACTCTTAAATACTGGAGCATTAACAATATCGAGAAGCTCAATAAGATAGGTTACGATGAAAATGGCAACCTTGATAATACCTATGAAATCACTAGAACCCAAATTGACAAGAATGGACAAGCTCTAAAAAGAGATGGTTCTATCATTACTGAAAAAATCAAGGTTAGAATTGATACTAACTATGATTTATGGATGGCTTTAGGTGGAGAGTTCTCTGTATCAAGAGACGATAAGACTCTAAAAGAAAGTGAATCTTCATTAGATAAACTGACAGAAGTGGGAAACCAAGTAGCTTTCAACAGAAACAACATTGATGACATTCCTCTTATTCAAGAAGCTAGACGTCATGGAGCTAGAATTGATATTTATCCAACTGGTTTTGATGAAGATGTATCTCAAAATACATACTATCAACCAATGAAATTCTCTGGTATCGCTTACCTTGCTACTGCTGGCGCAGTTAAAAACGGTATGGCTAATGTAAATCCAGGAAGATTATTCAAGAACGGATATAACCCAAATATACAGGCTCTTGAGGATTCTGATAGAGTTGTTTATGGACATCCCGCTATTGGTAAAACATACGCAAAGGCAAGACATGATTCATTCCTATCATTTGATGATGATTACGGTAATGCAATAAAAGGCTTTATCGATAAAAGACTTAAAGAGGATCAAACTCGTCAAGACTACAAAAGAGAATCTCCGGAGGAATATAGACAATTCCTACTTGGGCTTTATGAAACAGCAAAGGCTAGAGCCAATGAAGAAGGAAAGAGATTATTCTTCTCTGATTCAATCTTATTACAGGCTTTAGACGAAACTGGAAGACTTGAAGAAATTGACAAAGCTCTCTCCATGAATCCTGATGAATTCGTAGATAGAAGCAGAAATAGAGGAGAGGTTGATGATGCAAATACTAAGGATTGGAAGAATAAGATAGACCTTTACCTTAATAAAATTCCTGATAGAATTGTTAATGTAGGAAGAAACTATTTACTAGACATTCTAGATAATACTAGAAAGAAACATCAACGTTCTCAACTTACATATATCAATATCAAGCCAGACTTTATTGGAATTCAGCTAAATGCTGAACATAGTGTTGATGAAGCTGAAGTATCTGAAATGACGCAGGTAATTTCTGCACTTGAACAAATGAGTACAAGTCATGGAATGGCTAATCAAGTGTACGAAGATATTGGTAGAGTAATTGCTAGAGGGTTACGAGAATACAATTTCGATGCAAATAGTGAAGAGGATAAAACCAGAGTATATAAAATCTTAGGTAGAGACTTATTGAGAACATTCTCAACCGGAGATAAGGACAGACTAGGACTTGCAGGAGCTTATATGGAATTAGTAAAGAAAGACATTCTTAGTGATAAATCTTTACAAGATATGGCATATAAGATTCCGTTTGATGATAATAATATCTTTGGTGTATTTACTAATGGATTTACTAATGGAATCAATAGAGACATTATTAAACGTAAATATGCTGGACTTCAAGCTATTTTGAATCCTTCTCATGATATTGTTACAGTATATGACAGCCCAGACGGGGGAATCCTTAAGTATTCTGATATTCTTGGAAGAGTTAATACTCCTGCCGAAAGAGATGCAATCTTTAGAAAAATGGATACAGAAGTAGAGATTGGAGAAATTAGAGCTGGTGACTGGATTTCAATACAAGGTGGAGAACCTGTTAAAGTTCTTAACTATCGTAGTAAAGTTCCAGGAACGATAGGTATTATAGACCTAAAGGATATGAGACTTAATGGAATATTATCTGTTAAACGTCTTGGCTCTAAAGGTAGAAATCTACGTTCTGCAAACCATGTTATTAAATTAGTTGATGGAAGTTCTTCTAATGGATTTACTACATTTGATGCTTATGACTTAGATACCTCAAGACTTTCTTGGGATTTAAAAGAAAAAAACTGGGCAGACAATGTAAAGAATAATCCAACGCAATTACAAGCTTGGAATGAAATAATTCAAAGAATCCAAGATAAGTATGGAAGAACAATTACTTTCAATACCGATAAAGGAGAAATCAATGGTTATTTAAGAGACTTAATCACTGATGATTTAGCTGAAATAGCACAAGGAAGATATAGAATCCCAGTAGCTTATAGAAGTGGAGAGAATATCTTTGCTCAAGTTGCAGAAGATAGATTCGATGCTAATGAACTTGCTATTGGTAAGAACACTGCTTCCAAATTTGGGTTGAAGATTGGTGACTCTCTAAGTGAAATTGAAACAACTGGACCTTTATTCTTTGAAAGAAGACAAAGAGAAATTTTGAATACTGATATAGGTAGTAACAATTATGACATGTATTTTGTTAAGAACAATAAACAACATTTACATGTTATGTTAAGTAATAATCCTGCATCTAAAGCTAGAATTGATTCTTTAATAAAGGATGGAATTATGGTTGAGGATAAAGGAGTTGAAAAGACTACAGTTAATGGTAAAAACTATGTCATAGTAGACGGACAGATAGGTTACAGAATTGATGATGATTCTAAATTCTATAATTATATTACCTCTGCTGGAGAAAGTAGACAAGTCTTAGTTACATCTGATGTAGATACTTTAAGGGGAATTGATAAATCCAAATTATATAGTAATGCTGTGTATAGATATAGCTCTGGAAACATTGCAACTTTATTCCCATTACAAATAAATTCAATGTTTACTTCTTTAGAAGATAAAGCCATATTAGAAGAATGGTATGATGCTCTTAAAGAAGCAGAGACTGAACAGGATAAGTACGATATTGCAAACGAGGTGAATGAGCAAACAGCTTTAAATCTTGAAAGAAGAATTAAAAAATCTGCACAAGATACTTTCACTTCCTGGCAAGAAGCTTTGAAGTTCATTGTGGCTCGTATTCCTTCACAGTCTATGCAGTCATTCATGAACATGAAAGTGGCAATGTTTACTGAATCAGAGACAAATATTTGTTATGTTCCAGTAGAACAAATCTGGTATCAAGGTTCTGACTTCGATATTGATAAAGCCTTTATGTTAGGAGCTAGTATCTCTAATCAAGGTATTTATTACAATTGGAGTCCTTTATTTAACTTCAATAGCCAAGAATTACTTTCTATATCTCACGATTTACCATTCCCAACTGGGTATAAATATTTCTTAGATAATGAAGTGGGATTCCCTCTTGAAGGCGATTATTCAAACTTACTTGGTAAGACTTACGATGAAATTACACATGACCCTGTATTATTCAGAAGCCTAGTAAATCTAATGAGAGAAGTAAGTAAATTCCCACCAAGTGGAAATGCTAATATGGTTAAAATTGCAGGTCTTGATGAAGAATTAATTGACCTAATAGGAATCCATAATGAGTATGAACTTGGAGAAGCTGATTATCAAGAAGCAATTAAGAATAAAGTATTTAATGCTTTATGGAGAATTGGAGCTGATGTTAAAAACGTGGTTTCTGCTACATCTCCTATCTCAATGGGGCCTGCACAAGATGCTGCGGCTGCTTCAACATCAGGACAGTTTAGTAAGCTAGTATCTAATGAAAATCCGGGAGCTAGAGTAATTTTACAATACCAGAACTCTATCGGTAAAGACGGTATTGGTGTATATGCTACCGGTATTAAAGTATTCTCTATTTTACTTAACTATTACAATGAAAAATTAAGTAAAGCAACAGAAGATAATCTAAATAGATATACCTTTTATAATGAGAATAGTGAAAACAAGGGAACAATAGAAGTATATGACAATGAAGGTAACAAACACATTATTCAACAGAGTCCTACACTTCCAAATGTTAAAGTAGACCCGACAACCAATCCTGCATTATTAAGTCTTGCGGAAGCAATAATCAAGAGAGGATTCCAAGAAGACGTATTCTTAACTGACTCTGTGCTTTTATCTGCTGCTACTGATAATGCTAAAGAACTTATTCTTGAAAAGATTAATGCTGGTCCAGACCTTGCATCTGTTTACATTTATTTGTTTGCAACTGGAGTAGATTTTAAAACAGCTTCTGACTTTATGACAACAAGAGCTGTAACAATGGCTCAAAACAAAGCTAAGACTAATATTCTGTATATTGACGGTAAGAGAAATAATCTCGATAGGGCTGTTAAATATTATACTGAATTAGCTGACCCTGATAGTTATATACCTCAAATTTATCAACAATCAATTATAGATTGGGGTAATGATACATTAGCTAAATTGTCTAATGACCCAGAAATTGGAGCTGAACTTAAGGAAATTATGAAAACTGAAACTAAGTTCTATAATATCCTTAATAAAATAACTAATCAGAAAGTCTTAGATGCTATTTTGGATTATGCTTATAATAGTAATACTCCACTTAAAATATATAAGAAAGAATTAGCTAAGAAAAAGAGTAGAGCTGAGCTTGAATTAGAATGGGAAGGGGCTTTAGAAGCTGAAGAAGATTGGATGCAATCTGAAGATTCAGAAGACTTTAGAGTATATAATACTGGAGAAAATAAAGCAGAACAACTTAGATATATATTCTCAAGATATGTAAACGAGTTGAAGAGAAGAAGAACCGAACTTAATACATTGACAGACGGAGACTTACACAATATGAAAGTATTGTTAGAGTTAAAACAGAAGTCAGATGAACTTACCAGACTTGGTAGATTAGGAAGCTTGAATCAAGGTATTAAAACCAAATTAATGGATAAAATTAAGTATATTAACCAAATAGAAAGTTTTGTTAATAGAAAGTTCACTTCCTTTAATAAAGAGAATGAACTTAGTCCAGATGATGAAGGTTATATTACTCCAAACTTTAATCTAATTGAGTTTATCCAGAATCCAGAGTATAAGCAAGAAATGATTGATGCTTATGAACAAGCTAAAGATACTTTCAATATTTTGGATATTATTACATCTGTTCCTCACTTTAACGAAATGTTAAATGCTATGGCAGTAGATGATAAACTTTTAGGATTCTATGCTTCTAAATATACTCTTACTAAGAATCTGGCAATGTCTGCATTACATGCTAAAGCTATTGGTCAGCTTACTCCTAAAGACATGGGAGAGATTAATAGGTTTGTAAGTGATGTTACTATTGTTAAGTTCTTAAAGACTGAACTTGCTAATAAGATTTCATTATCTCCGGGAAGTAAAATGTATAACAGTTTAGGAAAAGTTGTTCCTGTTGCCACTTCTGGCAAAATAATTGACTTTGCTAATGTGTATGATAGAGCAACATTTAAGATGTGGTTTGAACAAGAATTTATTCCAAATATGAAGGCGATGAATCCTAAGAATAAATTCATACAAGCATTAACAAGTACATACTTTAAGAATAGCTTCCAAGACTATAACTTCTTATATAAACTTCCTATTGATTTAGGAAACCTTGAGCAAGAATCAAACGAGATTGCGTACTCTAATTACTTGAAGGCATTTGATGAAATCAAGTATACAAGACCTCTTCCAGATGTAAATATGACTACTGGAGACTTATTCTTTTTATACAACCTATTGGTTAGTAAAAATGCTTTTGGAGACAATACTCTTACTAAGATATTTGAAAACTCCTTGAGTATGAAAACAAAGAATGATGAAGTTGAAGTTAGAAACAGTTTACTTCTTAAGTTTATGGACTTTGAAGCAAAACAAAATCCTAATCTTAATGAAGGAACTAATGGCCTTGTTGAAGGAGAAGATTACAAACTCGACGATTTGTATGTAAGACTTATTAAATATAACGAACCAAATGGAACTAGATTTACAAAAGAATATGATAACGATGCTGGAAAGATTGTAATTAAAGAAAGTAATTATGGAGAAAAGAGTACGTTAGACTTGTTTACTGATAACAATACAATGTTACTTCCATTCTTAACTAAAGGATTTACAAGACTTGCAACAGAAACTAAGAACGATTTAATATCTAAATTAGTAAATCTAATTTCAAACAATAAAGCTGAAATAAAATTAACTTGCGATGAGTAATTGTATTCAATTTACCATTGGAGATAAGATATATAAGTTTAGGGATGTGGACTTGAAAAGGTCTGCAACCCTAGACGATATTATCACTGCAATTGCAGAAGACCCTAACTATGCTAGTCAATTGGAAGACTTAAACATAGATTTAAATAATAGAGGGGTAGAATCTATATCTTCAACCAAAGAAATTCCAAATGATATAACAGATAGAAATACATACATAGCCGAAAACTTAATGGGAAACCTTAATCATTATGCATTAAGTCAAATCTATAAAAGGGTGGGAGTTCCTAACTCGGAGTTCTTTACTGCCTTTAAAGATATAATGGATAGAGGTAAAGGTAATAGATTGAGTTTTCTAGTAACTGATTCTCCAACTCAAACATTTCTTGGTAATTCGAGAGATTTAGTTGTAATTAATAAGAATGATTTATATAATCAACCTAAATTACTTGGGGCATTAAGTTACGTTTATTCTCATTCCCAGTTACTTGATAATCAATCAGCTATATATAGAATAGTAGAAGATGCATACACTAAAATATTGGAATCTCCAACCAGAATAAGAGAAGAGTTACTTAATATTCCTGACAAATATTCTGCTTTAAGAAGATTGTTGTATTATACACAATCTGATATGTATGATACAAATGATGATATTGCCAATTTAAAAATGACAATAGGAAATCATTTATTTGCAGAGGTTACTCGTAACATTCTTAGAAATAAAGACAAAGAGTTCTTTAACAATCTAAAGTTAAATCCAGTTCAATATAAGGCTTTAGAAAATCTAATTGTAAATCAAGAGCTTCCAAATTCAATTAACTTTGGAGATTATACTGTTTCTGTATCAGAACTAAATAAATTTAGACTTGACTATATAGAAGCAGAAAGAAATCCAAAGAATGATACTCCTGACATTGATGATGATAGCATATTATTAAGACTTGCAACGTTAAATCCAAACGGAGCTTTTGATGCTAATATGCTCCCTGCAAACAGAGAACAGAGATTAATGCTCTTATCCAATCCAATTGCAGCTTTTGTATTTGATACTTCTAATTTCAATAAGGTTTCTAAATATGTAACTAAATTTGAACAAGAAGTTGACTCCTCTATTTCCCAAGAGGAAAGAGAAGAACTTATTCAAAATAGACTTCAGAACGTTTACACTTCCTTTGGTAAGGGAAGACTTGATGTGAATGGTTATGTACTTGACCTTATTCAAGAAGCATCTACCAATAAGCTTGACTTTAAAAATGCAGAAGACATAAAAGGATTTAATACTATGTTTTATCCCAATACAAGGGTGAATATGGACGAATCTCTTACATCTAAGCCTAATAGGTTACTTAGATTTAACCATTCCCAATCATTATCTAAGTTCTCTGAAAATGCATATAAGGTAGTATTCAATCCTAAAGTTAAGTATGTAAATGTAGTGGGCGGGTCTAATGCTCGTATTGAAATTAATCCAGACTTCAACTTAGAAGTTACAGAAGATTTTCAAGATAAAATCAGTGCATTGGAAGAAGCAGCAGTTAAAATAAACAATAGTCCTTCAAAAAGAAGAGCATTATCAGTTAAATATAATTCTGATTATGATTATTCTATTGAAGAAGGAAGTGCAAACATAAACAAAGCAATTAATTCATTTAGAAGTGTATTTAAATATTTACAGGAAGCAGTTGATGCGAATAGAACTTTTTACTATTTAAATACTGATGGTATAGGTCAATTTTCTCAAGCAATGGTAGTAAATGCTGACCAATTAGGAGTGACTCCAGTTGTGTTTGATGAACTTAGTAAATGGGTATACAGTAATGTAAAATCTCCTGATAAAGCTGAATGGGTTAGAACATTTACTTCATTAATGAACTCTGCTGAATATACTGATAGTGCATTATTCAAATTCTACGATTCTCAATCATTTAAAGAGAGAGCATTTAGTTCTAAAAGAGTAGACTCCTCTGGGAAATTATGGGAAAATCTTAATGACAGACTTACTAAAATAGAAGAAGAAAGAGGGCCATTATCACAGTTTGATATGTTAAAAGAAGGAGTTATATCAATGATTCCTATTCTTCCACAAGGATATAATTATGCTTTAACAAGAAAGGAAGAAGGAGACATTTTCAAACTTAAGAATGAAAAGGATAAAGACCAATTTATTAATGTAGAACTACAAAGAAAGATAGCTCTTACATATAGAAAACTTGGTGGCAGAAATATTTCTTCTCCAAGTGAGTTAATGGTTGGTGATGTTATAAGAATAAATCCTAACGATACTTATCAAGCAGTTGTCCTAGAAGATAGACCAGAAGGTAAGTTCTGTGCTTGGGTTACAGCCAATGAAGTTCACTCTGGAGTTTTAACTAATGAAGATTTAAAGAACGTAGTTAGAACTCAATATACAGCAGAGAATAGACAAATCAGTCCAGATGTAAAAGCCTTCTACACTAATGTCGGAGTTTTTAGGACATCTGATGGAGCAGTTGACTTTAGATGGGTAAATAATGAAGCTTCCCTTCCAATATTGCATCAAATATTTGCTGATGAAATCACTGAAATATCAGAAGCAACTGGATTTACGGAAGACTTCATCAAGAGGAATTACTTAAATACTGTAAAGAGATTTCAAGTAGCAATGTTTATGGAACTTACTCCAACTACTGAAGAAATTACTTCTACTCCTAATGTAGAAACATTGTCCGATAATTTATCTACTCCTGAATTTGTAGAAGATTTAGTATCATCCTTAGCAAAAAGTGGAGTACAAGTTACTTCTTACAGAAAAGAAGAATTAAAGGAAAAATTTCCAACACTTGATAATGTTAAGGCATTTATCTATGATGGAGAAGTAATAGTAAATTCTGATTTAATGACTGATGATACTCTACTTCATGAATTATCTCACTTATTCCTAGCAGACTTAAAGAGTAGAAGTTATGATAGGTATGTAGACTTAGTGAGAGGAATGGAAGGTTCTGATGCTTATGATACTATTAATAATAGTAAAGCATATGATGAGCTTACATATAATGATAAGCTTGAAGAGGCCTTAGTTCATGAATTCTCTCAATATTTTACAAGAGTATTGAAAGATTACAGAGGACGTAATTTAAAGCTTGATGAAATAGAATGGGACGGAATCATTAGTGATGTTTTAAACATTGATGTAAGTGAATTCTATGATGATAATATATATACTTTAATGAGGAAAACTCTATCTGAAATACATAGCGGATATGCAATTCAGAAAACTTTATTTAATAAGTCTAATGCTCAAAAAATGGTAAAACTTAGTAATATTAAATCTTCTCTTATGAAGAACCTAAGCTCTACTGATGGATATGGATTAATTGAAATTTGCGAATAAAATGGCGTGTAAATATACTTTAAAAATAAATAGTACTGGAAAGGTTCTTACATTCAATTCTGAAAAAGAACTTGACAACTATCTACTATCTAACTACACTGAATTTGAAGGTATGGTTGACCATACCTTTAGATTTAGTAAAGACTACATAACTATGTTAGATACAGAACAGGTAAAATCTCAAGATAAACTAGATAAAGATAGGAAACTTGCCTATGAAAAAGCCAAAGCAAGAAATGCTAAAAACGATGATACAATAGTAGTTAAAGGGCAAGGTGAAATGACTGATGTCATTGAAAATGAAGAAACATATTCTGACGGATTTATATCAGTTCTAAAATTTTTATCACGTCAGAGAGGCACCTCTGCACCCCTTATTAACGCTTTCAGTAGGGAAGGGTACAAGAGGAACACCCGTATAGATAGGTCGCAAGGTAAGCCTGAAGACGTCTCTCCAGAAGAGTGGCTAAAACAGGTCGATTCCTCAATAGACCAAGACTTTGAATACTGGGATTATTTGCAAGAAATAGGTCGTGGATTCCACTTAGTAATGGATACGGTTATAAATTCCAACTTTGATATTTCTGCTGACATGGTTGATTCTGTAATTAGTAAAAAGTTTGAAAGAGATTTCTTAGGGGGAAAGAATTTAAGTACGCTTAATGGAGTATCAACTGGGGCATTGATGAGTTTTATTAAGGGAATTACAGCTCTAAAGAAAAATATAATCCTCAATAGTGGAAGAGGAAGAAAATTTAAGAAATTCTATACAGAATATGTGGTAGACCACGATGGTGGGCCTGATGCGAAGCTTAGAGGTAAGATTGACTTACTTGCAGTATTTGAGGATAATGAAGGTAATCAAAGCGTTGAAATATATGACTTGAAACTTGCTACTAAACCACAAGATAGATGGGATGCTGATAAGAAAAATACTATTCAATATCAGCTTGGTTTCTACAAAAGAATGTTACAAGCCAAAGGAATTGCGGCAAGAAATATATCTACTAAAATTATCCCAGTTCTTATTGAAGGAGACAAAATACTCCACAAGATTGATAAAGTATCAGTCGGAGAACCAGAAGTTTATCTTCCTAATATTGGACAAAAAGCTAATATTGACGAAATAATTAAAATACCTATTGGTACAGAAAATTTATCTAATCCATTAGAAAATACAGTATCAGAAAGAATGAGTAAGTTCTTCCCAATGAGTAAAATCAATCCTACTGATATTGTAGACTTTGATATGTTATTTGCTTCTCAAGTACATATTGATAAAAATACTGGAGAGTACTGGTTTAGAGATGTTACTAAATCAACTAATGAAAAGGGAGAAATAAGAAGAGCTACTAAAGAAGAAGCGGAAGCTGCATTTGAGGACTATCTAGTAAGAAAACTAGAGCATGATAACGATGTAACTCTCGCTATTACTAACAATCTTAAATATAATCTTGATAAGGTAAATGGCTTTGGTGGAAAGAACTTTAATCCTACAAGGACAGGTTTACAGATTGTTCCAGCTAATACATACGAACCTAAGCTTGGATTGTTTGAAGCAAACTTATCCAAATACAAAAATGAGCCAGGATGGAACATAATTAGTAATGATGCTCTTACTAATATGAATGTTATTCTTCTTATTAATGAGACAAGAAAAGAAATGGATTTAATTTCTATTGCTTCTCATGACCTTAATAGTACTATTAATCTAGGTAAGGGTAATAATATTTTTGGAAGATTTAAATCTGATAGAGAAGTAGAACTTGACAAACAAGTAATTAAAGCCACGGTTGGTAATGTAGAGCTTATGAAACTGCTTTCTATTGCCAATGCTTTTCAAGAAACCGACTTAGGTTCTTATACTATCGGAGAAATGAAGGTAGTTAATATTGGTAAGAGTGAATATCTTTCTTCCTATTTAAATCAAGAGAAAATAAATCATGCCTTTAATACTCTATCTGAATTATCTGGACAAAGTAAAGGAAACACATTGAAGTTTACTGATGAGTTTGATATAGCGTGGAGAACCTTTAACAATATCATGAATTATGGAACCTATGAAAATAGGGATAGACTTGATAAAATTGCTAAAACGTTATCAATAGATGGAGATATTACATCATTTGATAAACAAGCGAAGATGGACATCCTTACAAGAATGTTCAAGGAACTTCAAGCTAGATATTTCTCTACTAATGCATCTGCTGATATTTCTAATCCTATTGCATATTTATTTTTACAAGTATCTAATGCTTTGGCTAAATATGGAAACACTACCATTGATATCTATAATGAAGAACTTTGGGCAAAGAACTTTGGTAATCTGGCGGAGCAGTGGAAAAGGGGAGAATTATTTAATGGTACTTACTTAAATACTATTGATACAATCCCAATTGTAAAATCAGTTGCTCATAGATTGGCAGAAACCAACAGAAATATCACTAATTTATATGGTAATTATAAGAACAAAGATAGAGCTATAACCAATAAGTTCTATCAGGAATCTGGACAAGGTTTCGTAGGGAAGACCATTATCAATGATTCAACAATTCGTTTTAAAAGATTACTTGACCAATCTGATTCTGGAAAGAGAAAGTTTATGGTTAAGAATCCATATGATATGTCTACTGATTTAAATCCAGCAGAAAGAAACTATTTAAAATATTGGCTAGAGGATTTAAATAATAGAAGATATCCAGGACAGGATAGAGCAGAAGTTGGAGAAAGATACTTTGAAATACCTTTATTAAGAGGTTCCTCATTCTCTAAAATAACTAACGGTAAGAATCCTCTAGTTACTTATAAAGAAGATGGCTCTTTAGAAATGGTAAACCCAAGAATGACCACAACAGCTCAAGAAGAATACTTATCTACTGATGCTTTAAAGAACCTTGTAGAAATGTATAACGTGTTTGATATTTCTAATTCAGTAGGGGGAAGAGAAAGACTTCTTTCCGATACTAATGGTAAACCGGAGCAAACATACGAAACTAACCTTGAGCATATTAAGGATATGTATGTATTCTCTGATATTAGAAAAAAAGAAATGGATACAGTCCTTCCTGCCATTAATGCAGCAATCATTTCTCTTCAATTTACACAGAGACTTTCTAATAAAGATGCCCAAGCAACTATCGACTTCTTGAATGATTATATTAAGTCAGCTGTGTTTGATGAATCTTTAATTGATAAAGAAAGTAGGGGAACATTCAGAACTTTAGGAATGTTAAAGTCAGTATCTACCAAATTTATTCTTGGTTTTAACTACTTATCAGGAGCTAAAGAAACTATTACTGGATTCTTTAATCTTTATGAAAGAGCAGTAGCTAACAGTTTACTTGATAAAGACAAGATAGGATTAAAGGATATGACTTCCGCTTATACTACTGTTTGGGTTGATTCTGTAAGACAGATAAGCACAATTACTATCTTAGAGCACTTAAACTGGCAATATAGAATGGCTAACGTGGATATGAATGCATTAGTTAATAGAATGAACTACGAAAAGACTGATGGATTCAGATTTAATGACAGAATGTTCTGGGCTAATAGAGCTCCCGACTTCTTATCAAGAATGACAATCCTTATTGGCTATATGAAGAAACATGGTTGTTATGATGCACATGAATATAAGAACGGAGAAGTAACTTACAATTGGAAGAAAGATAAGAGATTTAGTCTTCTTGCAAATCCAAATGCTGACACTAATTCATCTGACTGGCAATATCAAAGGTCTTTATATAACGCTATGATGGAAACTTTCTTTGAAGAAAATTATAAAGTTCCGAATGCTGACGGAACTTCAAGATTCCTATCAAGAGAAAAGGATTCAAGAGGAGTTTATAAAGAAGCTCTTCCTCAAGCATATACTACTTTGGAAGCTAATATGATTAAACAAGAATCTGATGGTATATTTGGATATATGGACCACGATACTAAGTCTTTATATCTAAAGAAAGGAATGTTTATATTCCTTCACCAATTCCAGACTTTCTTGTCAGCAAAGAAAAACCAATACTTCCTAAAAAGAGGCACTTACGACCAAGGTCATTGGGTTCAGGTAACTGATGATGCAGGAAATAAGCTTTATTGGGATACTGTTCAAGACAACGAAGGTAACACCATTAGAGTTAAAACTACAGAAAATACTGGAGACCCAATTGTGGATTGGCAAGGTAAAATCATGGAAGGAATCGCATGGTCACTTAGAGACTTGTTTAACTTTACTAAGCCAGAGAGAATGAAGGATGCGTGGAGAGACCCTGTAAAAAGAAGAAATCTCCTATTAGCTTTAGAAGATGGGGCTATTATAGGAATTATTTATTTAATGCTTGCTTTATTATTTGGAGATAAAGATGCAAAAGCTATGTCAAACACTGAACAAGCTATCGCAAGAATAGCAAGAAATGTAGGCGGAGAATTTAATATGTTTGCAATCTTTAATGGGGCTGTAGACTTTAAGATGCCTATGTATCAATTCTATAGTGGATTGTTCGAAGATGGAGTTAAAGTAGCATCCGGTGATATGCATGTATTAAGATTCTTTACTGATAATACTGGAGCATTCAGACCTCTTAAACCAACTGTTATAGATAACTTTAAAGCACCTAACGCTAACGAGTAAATGAAAAAAAAATAAGGGCGCCAATCAAGTAGTTTTACCTACCTGACTGACGCCCTTAAATTTTATCGTTCTAACATGTTCATAGTATCATCATAAGCTAATGTTATAGCTTTAACGTAATATTTCATATCCAAATTGTTTTCGATTATTATATCGACTCTTATACTATCAATAAGTTTCTCACTTATGTGATTTCCTGCTCCACTACCGTCTCGTTCTATTTTCCATAAAACTCCACCAGCATTTCGTATAGCATCTGCTTCATTTGGAAACCTGACATCTGGAATAATCCAGTGACTTTCTTTATCCCGACCATAGCTATACATTAACGCCTTTATCCATAAGTCTTTATCAATATTTCTTCCTACTTCTGTTCCAAAGTATTGAAGAAATTCTCTATTGGTCATGGGCTCTCCCTCTTTATTAGATAAAGGCAGTGTAGTAAAAGATTCTTTGAAGGAATTATATTCAAAACTTTCCCTACTTACCCCAAGTATCAGTGACGCACATTCTTTTAATTTATCAGCAAATGCATGCTTTTCCCATCTACAACCCATTACAATAGTCTCGCTGTTTAGGTTTTCTAAAACAAAATCTTCTTCTGAAATTTTTAGTCGTTCTTCGTCTCCCAATAAGTATCTATAGTAGTCTACTAATTGTACTATTTTACACGCAGTATCCTTCCCTGATTGGGCTTTTCCTGTTATTCCAATTATCATTTCATGTAGTATTTTAGTTCATTAAGAACAAAAGTAGGGTCTAGATACGGCATCTTTTCCCTAATTTTGTTATATTGCTCGACAAGTTCTTTTTTGTCAGCTATCTCATCAGAAAACCCTAAGAAACCGTCACTATCTGACTTAAGAATAAGTCTATGAATTTCACATGAAATTGCAAAGAGTATCGGGTCTGACGTCTCAAGATTGTTCATCATACAACATACGATTTTACTAAGTCGGAAATTTGTTTACCGTCTGCAGCAGGGAACTTATCTTTCATTCCTTTAATTATTGTTCCCATATTCTTCTTTGGAATTACAAGGCTGTCAATTTTGTCTGACATTCTATAAATTGAAGCAAGGTCAAATAGGCCTGCACGTAACTGCTCTTCCCCAGGAATTTCGGGAAGGAATTCATTTAAGATAAGAGATTCTTGCATCTCTATGTCATACAAGTCTTGTCTTCCTGCCATACGGTATTGTTCAGCATTATCGATGCGCTGGTCTCTCAACTTCTTAATAATAGCAATCTCTGTTGCCTTATCAAGAGGTTTTGCATTCTTTTGTGTTTCATGAACCAGAAACGCAGTTTTAATTGCCCTAAGAACTTCAGTACGAGTTCTTGTCTTTGCCTTCATTGATTCTTTAATCAATTCATCAATATCCTCTCTCATTTTCTTCTAATATGTTTAAAGTTATACCTCCTATACCCATTAACAGTATGGCAGAGACGCATACTCCAAACCATACATTAAGTGAATATGTAAATGCTAAAAATAATGCCACTAGGGTTATACCTCCTATCCCAATGGCCCCGAGTGCAAAAAATAATGCTATTCGTTTTCGTAAATCTTCTTTATCCATTTTTCTTTATAGTATGTCTTCTTTTGATATTTTGAGCAGTGCCACTATTCCAACGGCCTTCCCTGACATAAGCAATATCAACATCTGACACTCTTGTCATTGCCGCGTCTCTATCTTCGTCAGTCTTGTAATATCCCATATAACTTATCATTGATTCATCTTTGGGAGTATTTCTGGGATTTTCAAACATGTGATATATTGTTAAACCACATGGAAGGTTTTCTGTTATAAAGTCCATAGCCATCTTATCTACTCCTTCATAATCACCTACCACAAATCCTTCAAAATCTTGATTGTGGTAGGCAGAGTAAATAGCTGGAACGTAGTACTTCTTAAATTCTTCTTCTGTAATGTCTCTATGTCCGCTTATAAAATATATCATGGAACTATTTGTGCGTCTAAGTCTTTTTCAAAGACGTTAATATTATACCAAGAGATTGCCTCAAGGATTCTATCTTCATGGTTAAATGCCCATTTGTATTTTGAAATATCTCTTATAGGAACCCATTGGATAGTTTTTACTTCATTTTTCTCACCATCTCCATTCAATACAGCTTCCATAGAAGTAGATACATTATCTTTTCCGTATTTAAGAATGGTCATATAACGTAATGTTACATTGCCGTTATTACAGTGTTCTGGGTCTGTCTCAACTCCAAATAAAGCCCATTTAGATGGGTCAATTTTAACTCCAGTTTCTTCAAATGCTTCACGAGAGCAGGCTTCTTCCGCTTTTTCCATATCTAGAAAACCGCAAGGACAGTTCCAATAACCTTGGAAATCGGGAGTTCCTTCTCCTCTTTGGTTAGCCAAGACACACCATTCACCCTTGATTTTACAAAATGCGAATGCAGCAACTGCACAATATCGACCAGACCATAAGGTCTTGCCAGCATGTTCTCCTTCTTCAATTGTATAACTCCAATTTCTCATTTATGTCTTCTTTTTGTTTTAGATGTTTCTTCGAGTTCTTCCAATGGATTATACTTTAGGTCATTGTAAGGCATTAATGAAGTGCCTGCAATCCCTACCAAAGTCTTTCCATCATACTCTGATTTATAGATAGATAATACTTTATCAGTTTTCCTTTTATATGCAATATATATTGGAATGTCTTTCTTATGACAGGTTTCAAGTTCTTTCTTGGTTCCTCTAGTCATGTCTTCGACTTTGATTCCCCAATTGAAATCATTTATAATAAACACTGCAATATCAGAACCAGTTAATAAGGAACTTTCATACTTGGTTCCCATTTTCCAGTGGTTTGGCTCATAACCAAGAGAGTCCAGAAATATTTCTACTTCTGGAACTAAGTTAGTATATTGCATACTATATGATACATATGCTTTATTCATTTTTATAAAGATTAAATCGGTGAATGTATTGGCTAATAGCTTTAGGTACAAGAGGGTAAATTTGTTTCTTGTCCCTAACCAAATACCTAATCATAGTAGAGCTTACGTCAAAAGTACAACTAATATACCCATCCACCTTCGCCTTGAATGAACTGTTGGCTCTATTTACTGCAATCAGCTTAAAGTTTTCTAATATCCATTCTCCTTCCTTCCAATTTGCAATATCATCTACAATGTCTGCACCTACAATCAGATAAAGTTCTTCGTTTGGATAATATTCCTTCAAAAGTTGTAGGGTTTGATAGGAATAGTGAGGTTCTGGAGTGTAATAGTCAATACTAGATATTGTGCAATTATCAATTTCATCAATAGCCAGTTGTGTCATAAAACACCGGTGTTGAAATTCAGTTGCTTCGCGGTCTTTCCACACATTCTGCATAGTTGGAACCACCACTACTTCGTCAACCAAGTTATCATTTAGTGCTGATGTAATCATGTACAAATGACCCATATGGATTGGGTCAAATGTTCCTAATAAAAATCCTACTTTCATTTTTATATATTTTAATTTTTTTAGTCTACGAAATATCCACGAGAGTCCAATTCTTTTGATAAAAAACTAATAGCTTCTACACTGTATCGTTCGGTCAACTCCTCTATTTCATTGAGTAAATCATTAACCAAATCAGATACACCACAGAACCCTATATTTCCCACGAAATCGACAAGATTTTTAATAAGTTCGGGGTCATCTACCTCGAACTTCATTTCATCCTCGAAATCATCAGGAAGATAATCGTCGTCAGCATTATAGTATCTTTCTTGAACATATACTTCCACCAAGTCAAGAGTGGCATGGACTGTCTCTTCCTCAAGTCTAACAGTCAATCTAAATGCCTGAGAATCATCGTCCATTTTCTCAACTATCATATAGAAAGAATCTTCCCATGTATAATCATAGTCAGATACAAGATAGTTGGCTTCTTTTAGAGCAACTAATAACTGCTCATATATTTCGTCAATCGTTTTCATATTCTTTTCTGGG
>UMJC01013762.1_pt1 | contig 31564 bp, 26 predicted proteins | sample 1965941 | NCBI WGS metagenome assembly UMJC01 (sample SAMEA4836141, study PRJEB28245) | human gut metagenome | biome: gut microbiome; material: fecal sample | place: Denmark | collected 2008 | reverse complement strand
CCGCCGTTGTAGGTACAGCATTAAGTATAAAGCCGGTTTTGCATGTTGATGATAATGGACATCTGATTCCCATGGAAAATGCCAGAGGCAGAAAAAAATCTCTTGATGCACTTGTGAAGCATATGAAAAGCAGTATTATAGTACCTGACGGTCAGTCGGTATATATAAGTCATGGAGACTGCATTGAAGATGCAGAGTATGTTGCAAAGAAAGTCAGAGAAAATTTCAATATCGGAGAAGTTGTGATCAGGATGTTAGATCCGGTTATAGCATCACATTCAGGACCCGGTACGGTGGCATTATTCTTTTATGGAGAGCACAAGTAAATTATTATACGGAGGAAACAGAAAATGAATATTTTAGTAGTAAATTGCGGAAGTTCATCACTTAAATTTCAGCTTATCGATTCAGAGACAGAGCAGGTAAGTGCATCAGGAAATTGTGAGAGAATCGGTCTTGACGGAAAGATTACATATAAGGCTCATGGAGATAAGTTTGTTACGGAGACAGATCTTCCGGAGCATGGTATTGCGATTAAGAAGGTGCTTGAACTTCTTGTAGATAAAGAGAGAGGTGTTATAAATTCACTTGATGAGATTCATGCAGTGGGACATCGTATGGTACATGGTGGCGAGAAATTTTCGTCATCAGTTGTCATAACTGAAGATGTTATCAAGGATATTGAGAGCTGTAATGATCTTGCACCACTTCATAATCCTGCAAATATATTAGGTGTGCGTGCATGTCAGGAAGCAATGCCGGGTGTGAAGCATGTTGCAGTATTTGATACAGCATTTCATCAGACAATGCCGGCAAAAGCATATTTATATGGTCTTCCAAAAGAGTATTATGAGAAATACGGAGTTCGCCGTTATGGTTTCCACGGAACAAGCCACAGTTTTGTATCAAAGAGACTTGCAGAACTTGCAGGACTTGATTATAACAATTCAAAGATGATTGTCTGCCATATCGGAAGCGGAGCAAGTATCTCAGCTATCAAAGACGGCAAATCAATCGATACAAGCATGGGAATGACACCGCTTGAGGGACTTGTAATGGGAACGCGTTCAGGAGATATTGACCCTGCTATCATAGAGTTCATATGTCAGAAAGAAAACATTTCAGTAAGTGAGATGACAACTATCTTGAATAAAAAGTCAGGTGTGCTTGGTCTTTCAGGTGTATCAAATGACTTCAGAGATCTTGTAGACGCAAGAGAAAGCGGAAATAAAGATGCAGCAAATGCCCTTGATGTACTTGTTTACCGCATTGTAAAGTATATTGGTGCTTACTATATGGCACTTGGCGGAGTAGATGCTATAGCACTTACGGCAGGAGCAGGAGAAAACAACAAAGAAGTTCGTGAGATGATCATGGAGGGAATCAGTGCACTTGGTGTAAAGATTGATGAGAAAGCAAACCAGACACGCGGAGAAGAAATACTTCTTTCAACAAAAGACAGTAAAGTACCTGTATGGATAGTTCCTACAAACGAAGAACTTGCTATTGCAAGAGAGACAGCAAGACTCGTGAAATAATAAAAAAGCAAAACCAGCGTTTTGCTCCTGGTGTTACACTGCTTTACGAGCATTTTCCTATACAGTAACAGTTCAGCCTTTCATTTCTTACATTCATAAACCTGCCAGCGAGCTGTCAGTCGCTGCTTTGCAGCTTTTGTTTATTTCATTTCAGAAATGAAAGGCTATTCTACCATAAAAAGGTACTTAACAATACGATGAACAAGCTCATTGTATTGCCAATTATCTTTTTATGGCTGAACTGTTACTAATACAATAAAAAAAGTTTGAAAATATGTTGACAAATCTCCGAAAGTTAGGTATAATCGGAGGAGTGTTGTAAAGGAAAAGGCTAGGAGGTGGAATGTAATGTCTATTTGTCCAAAGAATAAATCTTCAAAATCAAGAAGAGATAAAAGAAGAGCAAATTGGAAGATGTCAGCACCAAATTTGGTAAAATGCAGCAAATGTGGAGCTTTGATGATGTCTCATAGAGTATGCAAGTCTTGCGGTTCTTACAATAAGAAAGAGATACTTGCAGAAGCAGCTGAATAATCAATTTGAGAATTTATAATGGTTTTGATTTAGAAAAATGTCTGGTTTGGTATAAGATAAATGATTATTTTATTGAAGTATATGCTGACATCAGACACTGGATTTAACAGAGATGTACATATGTTTAAGATTATGTCATCTCTGTTTTTTTTGATTTACATATGCAGGCTTTCAAAATGTTTGAGTTGAAAAGTTTTTTATCTGAATTTGATGTCATGGATTGATATATTGCAATGTAATTTTTGCAATCATGCAGTCAAATCTGGTCTTGTTGACAAAATGGCAAAGCAGGTCAACATATATTAATTTGTAAGTAAGCAAAATATATCGGATTGGAGAAAAAATATTTAAGAATGAAAAATGTTAATAAAAAAATAATATTTTTATTGAGTTTTATAATGTTATTATGCATATTTGGCATTATTTTTGGAAAATCCATCAATGCAAAACAAGTGAATAACAAAAAAATCATTTATGTATCTCAGAAAAGAAATAAAAAATCAACGGGCAGTAAAAAATATCCGTTCGTTTCTCTGCAAAAAGCCATAGATAAAGCTGATGCGGGAACAGTAATTTATATAAGAGAGGGAAATTATAAAGGACCGTTTATATTTCACAAATCAGGAAATAAAAAAAGAGGATATATTACAATAGCTGCATATAAAAATGAAAAAGTGAACATATCAAATAAAGATAATATAAGTGCGGCAGTATTTGATATGGGAGGACAGAGTTATATCAAAATACAAAAACTTCATATTGGAAATATTAAAGCTGAAAATGTATGCGGTATATTGATGAAAAACAGTGAAAGCAGTATTGTGATAGAAAAATGTGAGTTCAGAAATATAATTACTACAAGACCTGGGAGTATTGAAAAGCCAGGTGGTGAAGCAAATGCTGTACTATTACTTGGAGAGAAGAAAAAGAGTATTCATCATGTTTATATTTTGGGAAATAAAGTGCATGATAATATAAACGGATGGTCTGAAAATATATCCGTGGCAGGTAATTGTACAAATATATATGTTCAAAACAATAAGGTTTACAATAATACGAATATTGGAATAGATTTTTACGGAAATGCAGGATATTGTAATGATTTAACAATGGACCAGCCAAGAAATTGTAAGTGTATTGACAATACGGTTTATAATTGCAAAAGCTCATTTGCAGAAAATGCCGGAATCTATATAGATGGTGCTAAAGATATTTTGGTAAAAGGAAATAAGACATTTAAAAATCACTATGGAATAGAAGTAGGATCTGAAGAGTGGAAAAGTTATTATACAAAAGAAAATTATGTAAGAAATATAAAAATCAGTGAAAATATCATGTATAATAATTTGTATTGCGGGCTTCGTATTGGAGGGTGGAGTAATGATAAAACTACTGGTACGGTTTATGACTGCAAAGTTATAAATAATGATTTTTCAAAAGGTAATAAAAAAGATGAAATAATACTGGCGAAATGTGACGGTATCCTGTTTAAGGATAACAGGTTTAAAGATAATTCAAAGTGCCCTGAAAATGTTAAATATGATGACGGGATAAGCAGGAATAAAATAAAAAATATTGTTTTTAAATGATTATTTTTATTGTATATGAAAATGCTGTAAAGTAGTGTGACACCAACGAGAATTGCGAAGCAATTCTTGGAGGGCAAAATGCTGTTTTTGCCCTTTTAATAAAAAAAGCATATGTTAGCATATGCGGAAATGAGGGAAAATGCGTTTTATAATTCAAAGAGTATCAAATTCAAAAGTGACCATTGATAATAAGATAAGAGGTCAGATAGGAAAAGGTTTTATGGTGCTTATAGGTGTGGGAGAGAGTGACACGAAAGAAATTGCAGATAAGATGATACATAAAATGATAAATCTGCGTATTTTTGAGGATGAGAATGGTAAGACAAACTTAGGTTTAAAGGATGTGGGTGGCAGCCTGCTGCTTATATCGCAGTTTACATTGTATGCTGACTGTAAGAGAGGAAACAGACCATCATTTGTCAAAGCGGGAGCACCTGATATGGCAAAAGAATTGTATGAATATATAATATCAAAATGCAAAGAGGAGATTGAGATAGTAGAGCAGGGAGAGTTTGGTGCAGATATGAAAGTTGAACTTTTAAATGACGGTCCTTTTACCGTGCTGCTGGATAGTGATGAACTGTAGAGTAAATAGGAGAAAAAATGGATTTTAAAGTGTATGATTATCTCCCTGAGTCAGCAAAGTTTGTAAGGCAGACAGTTTTTGTTGAGGAGCAGGGATTTGTGAATGAATTAGACGAAACAGATAATATTGCAATGCATATTGTTTTATATGATGAAAAAAAGCCTGCGGCAACCTGTAGAATTTTTCAAGGAGAAAAATCTGGTGAATATATTTTAGGGAGATTAGCCGTTATGAAAGATTACCGTGGGAAAAATATAGGAAGTATGATGCTTGCCGAAGCTGAAAAATGTGCATCTGATAAAGGCGGAAATGTTCTTATGCTTCATTCTCAGTGCAGGGCAAAAGATTTTTATGCAAAGTCAGGATATACTGAATTTGGAGAAATCGGCTATGATGAGGGTTGCCCTCATATATGGATGAAAAAGCAGTTGGGTTAGAGTCTGACTATAAGATTTTTGCTGTTCCCGGATACAAATAAAAAGAGTGCACGGCATATGACAATACAAAACTTGCAGGAAACGAAGTGCCGAATTTTAAAGCGGTGAATGAAGCTGCGGTAGCATTAGCAGATAGAGAAAACAGGAAAAAATTTGTTAAAGATTGTATGGTTGTCATTGAGAGAATACTTAACCGGATTTGCATAAAAGACAAAGATTATAAATAGCTTATATAATGTAATATAATTGTGCTATGGGCAGGTAGCAAAGAATATTGTGAATATCCCCTGACTTTATATCGTTTTTTACAATACAACTGAATATTTTAATGATAAAGTCTAATCAACAAATGATTAAGACAAAGGCGTCTGTTAGAGATAACAGGCGTCTTTTGTTTTTCTTATATAAATGGCATATATGTGTTCTTTGTATAAGAAAAAGTTTTGGCACAGGATTTTTATTTCTGGATTTTTTTCAGGGGCAGAAAAGTGTATTAATGAGATTAAGGAGGTCTGATATATATGGAAAGAATAGAAAATCATCCAATCTTAGGGGAGACACCTAAGCGTAAGAAAGTCACTTTTAGTTATGACGGAAAACTTCTTGAGGGATATGAGGGTGAACCGATTGCTGCAGCGTTAAAGGCAGCGGGTGTTATGGCTCACAGATATACGGCGAAAAAACATGAGCCAAGAGGAATTTTTTGTGCAATAGGCAGGTGCACGGATTGTGTAATGATAGTTGACGGTAAACCAAATATCAGGACTTGCATTACACCTCTTGAAGCAGGAATGGTCGTGCAGACACAGTATGGTGTTTCGGCAAAACCCGATGCATAAATTATCTGGATATTAGCAGGAATAAAGCTGTTGGCATATATAAAAGATATGGATAAAGATAGAATAAACGGCAAGAATATTTAAATAACAGTTGATAGTTATTTTTGAAGAAAAGTAAGTGGTGTTTTGGCACAGATAAAATTGAGCTTTTGAGTTTGGTATTGGATAAGAGATCGCAAGAAAAGAGGTAGAGTTATGAAGATAGAACGATATGACATGATAGTTATCGGTGCAGGTCCGGCTGGTTTATCGGCAGCGATAGAGGCGGCAAAGAAAGGTTTAAAACCTATTGTGTTTGATGAAAATGCAAAGCCGGGTGGACAGCTTTTTAAACAGATACATAAATTTTTCGGTTCAAAGGAACACAAAGCTAAAGTCAGAGGATTTAAGATTGGTGAGGAGCTTCTTGGTGAAGCTGAGAAATACGGTGTTGAGGTTATCTTAGATGCAACAGTCGTAGGTCTTTATCCTGAAAAGGAAGTTACGGTAAAAGTTGGCGGGAGCGTCAGGCATTATAAAGGAGATGCAGTTTTAGTCGCAACCGGAGCAAGTGAAAATATAGTCAATTTTGAAGGATGGACTAAGCCGGGGGTTATCGGTGCGGGAGCTGCACAGACAATGATGAACCTTCATCACATTAAACCGGGAAACAGGATTTTGATGCTCGGTTCGGGAAATGTCGGTCTTGTTGTAAGTTATCAGCTTTTGCAGGCGGGATGCGAGGTCGTAGCACTTGCAGATGCAGCTCCGAGAGTCGGAGGATACGGAGTTCATGCAGCTAAAATTGCAAGATGTGGCGTGCCGTTCTATCTTTCACATACTATTGTAAGAGTGGAGGGTGAAGATGCCGTTACGGGAGTAGTTATAGGTCAGGTAGGAGTTGACTGGAAGATAATACCCGGCACTGAAAAACATTTTGATGTTGACACGGTCTGCCTTGCTGTCGGTTTGTCGCCGATGTCACAGCTTTTAAAGCAGGCTGAAGTAAAGATGAATGATACTAAAGGCGGTCATGTCCCTGAGATTGACAGGTACGGTGCAACAAGTGTTCCGGGAATATATGCGGCAGGTGATGTTTCAGGCATTGAGGAAGCAAGTTCAGCAATGATAGAGGGAAGAATGTCAGGAGCTTCTATTGCGTGCTATCTCGGATATATGACGGAAGAAGAAAGAGATGCTAGAATAGAGGAACTTGAAAATCAGCTTGAAACATTAAGACAGGGTATGTTTGCTCCAAAGAACAGAGGTAAACTTGTCGAAAAGACAGATGAGGGAATTGATGTTTCTATGAATCTTTTAAATAAAGGTTTTGTGGCTGATGATGAGATAGAAAGATTTCCGGGAGTCACACACCAGAAAGGAATCCATCCGGTCATCGAGTGTACGCAGAACATTCCTTGTAATCCGTGTCAGGATGCCTGTAAGATGGGCTGCATCCGTATAGGAAAAAATATTACATCACTTCCTGCTATTGATGAGGAGAAAAAATGTATCGGTTGCGGAATGTGCGTGGCATCATGTTCAGGTCAGTCAATTTTCTTAGTTGAGGAAGATGTTGAACCGGGATTTGGAGAAGTCACAATGCCATATGAATTTTTACCTGTTCCTGAGGTTGGCGATAAGGGTATTGCACTTGGCAGGGACGGAAAAGAAGTATGTAAGGCGGAAGTCACAAAAGTGAGATGTGCACCTGTATTTGACCACACGAATCTGCTTACAATAAAAGTTCCTAACGATATGGTAATGAAAGCAAGATTTTATAAGAAAGAAGCATAAGGAGGGTTTAACTATGACAGACATTCAGGCAAAATTAAAAGAAATAGGACCATTTGTTGAGGGTGCTGACGACAACCTTCTGGTATGCCGTTGTGAAGAAGTGACTAAGGGACAGATAAGAAAAGCTGTCCATGAGGGAATATTTACATTGGAAGAAATGAGAAGATATTTGAGATCGGGAATGGGACTTTGTCAGGGGCAGACCTGTGGGAAAATGGTAAAATCAATTATTGCATCTGAACTTAAAGTATCTCCGTCAGAGGTTGTACCTGCAAGTTCAAGAGCACCAATGAGACCGATTGAGATGTGTATATTAGCAGAGGATGGAGGTGCAAGCCATGAATAAAACAGCAGAGGTAGTTATCATAGGTGGTGGAGTAAACGGATGTGCAGCTGCTTATTATCTTGCAAAAAAAGGTGTTAAGGATGTAGTTGTACTTGAGGCGACAAACAGTATAGGACATGGAGGTTCATCAAGAAACGGCGGCGGTGTCCGTCAGTCAGGCCGTGATGTAAGAGAACTGCCATATGCAATGTATGGTATTAAAAATATGTGGCCTACATTGTCAGAGGAGCTTGGTGTAGATACTGAATATACCCAGAAAGGAAATTTGCGAATGGGTAAGACAGAAGAACATCTTAAAAAGCTCCGGACACTTGCAGACAGTGCAAAATCAGTAGGTCTTGATGTGAGAATGATAGATGAAAAAGAAGTCAAAGAGATATGTCCTTATCTTTCAGATGAAGTTATAGGAGCAAGCTGGTGTCCTACGGACGGTCATGCAAATCCTCTCACAACAACACTCGGATATTATAAGAGAGCACTTGAGATGGGAGTAAGATTTTATACTGATGCACCGGTAAAAGCATTGCAGAAAGTCAAGGGAAAAGTAAGAAAAGTAATCTTAAATGACGGCACTGTATTTGAGGGCGAAACGGTAATTCTTGTGGCAGGCTATGAAAGCAGGGAGATAGCAAGAACCATAGGCATAGATATACCAATGACAAGACTTATAGATGAATGTCTTGTGACAGAAATGCAGCCGCATATGATAGATGTAATGTTTGGCTGTGCTACGGCGGATTTTTACGGACATCAGACACATCATGGTTCATTTGTATTTGGTTCAGACTCCGGATGGGAGGTAGTAGACGAGATGGTAGACCCGTCAACAAACACGGCAGACCCGTCAAAACTTATCACAAATTCAATGACATTATCGGCAAGCTGCAGGGCGATTCAGAGTTATATACCTGCACTCAGGGACGCAAAAATAGTAAGAAGCTGGTGCGGATGGCTTGACGAAGCATTTGACGGAGTACCTTTTTTAAGTCCGGTAGAAGAAGCACCGGGACTGATACTTGCGTGCGGATTTACGGGACATGGATTTGGAACTGCACCGGCAGTCGGACTAATGCTTGCACAGATGGTAGTCGGCGAGAAAACAGTGGTTGATATAAGTGCACTTAATTATAACAGGTTTAAGCCGGTGAGATAATTTTGATAAAAATATGATTATTGTAAAAAGTAACTTACGAGTTAAAGACTTGTGGGTTACTTTTTATTTTTAAAATCATGTAACACTATTAAGAAAGTCTTACACAATAAGTGGTTGTGTGGACTTTATTTTGACTGATTTTGTTTTATAAGGATTATTATATTCATAAAATTAATGATAGAATACGGGCAAAAAGAATGATATAAAAAAGGGTGTAAATGTTATATGATAAAATAAAGAAAAACTTTGAGAACTCGAACGATTATTTCCGGTTTTCATTGATTTGTACACTGCTTTATGGTATTATACTTATCATGTTGTAATTTGATTTATACAGGTAGGTTGGATAAAATCTAATTGATGATATGATGATATTTAATATTGTGAGGTAGAGCAGATGTCGATTTCATATAACGGATTATGGAAACTGTTGATTGACAAAAACCTGAAGAAGGTTGATTTGATAGAAAGATTAGAGATTAGCAGCAGTACAATCGCAAAAATGACAAAGAACGAGGCCGTTTCTTTACGGGTACTTGAGAAAATTTGTCGGGAACTGGACTGTGATTTCGGAGATATTATTCACTATGTGAAAGATGAGGAGGCGTGAATGATTATGGAATACAGTGCGGGATTAACATCCAAATTGTTTTGGCTGCAGGAGGCAAGAAAGACTGCATCATATATTGCGGATGGTTTTAGCAAGTCTGAGATTAGAGCGATTGCATGGGAGGAGAATATATACCGGGTAAGAGCCGAGTATCGGGCTTACGAGGTGTTGAATGGCACATACCGCCGGGTTTCTCTGTTTTCAATGGATTTATTAAAAGTATTTTTGTCCTGCGATATTGAGACAGCGAAAGTTTTAAATTTGATTTCTATATTGATGGACAGTCGTTTGTTTTTTGAATTTATACATGAAATGTATGATGAAAAGCTTAGAATTGGGGAGACAGAAATTACAGACCGTGATTTGAATGTATTTTTTGCAAATAAGGCAATGCAGAGTGAAGTGGTTGCCGGATGGACAGATACAGCAGTAAAAAAACTTAAACAGTGTTTTTGTCGTATGATGTATGAGGCAGGCTTGCTTGAAAGCAGTGCAAAGCCTAGGATTATGAGACGGATACACATTGATTATCGAACGGAAGAATTATTGAAAAGGAATGGATTAGAAGCATATCTGAATGTAGTGAAGGGAGTGCGTTGATGGTAAAGTTATCATTGGATGAAAGGTTGAATCAGATAGAGAAGAAAATATCGGATCAGAGCTTTCTCCACAATAAAGGATTGGGAAATGAAGTCGGATATTATATATTTGATTATGATCCGAGAGAAGAACTTCATGTAAGAAATCATATACAGTATCTAAAGAAAAGAATCAATGAGAGCAGCTTGGGCTTTCAGATTATAGAACTCGATCTGTTTCACCTGATGATAGAAGTGTTAGAGGAGGAAGGTTATCTGGAAGCATTCTTTGATTTGGAAAGAGAGAATGGATTTTTTGAGATGGCAGACAGTTTAGTAGAAACATTGGGACTAGATGAGACAAATGAGCTGAATCTAATCATATCCGGAATATTGAGGGAAGATTTAACAGACAGTGTGGTATTTCTTACGGGAGTTGGCAAATGTCATCCAATCATTGCCAGTCACAATATCCTTAATAACCTGCATCAGGTACTGGATAGTGTTCCGGTGGTAATGTTTTATCCGGGCGAATATAGTGGACAGGATTTGAAGCTATTTGGAACGATGGATTCACATAATTATTATAGAGCCTTACCTTTGGTGTAGAGGGGGCAGCAGTATTTTTTGAAAGGAAACAGTTTTTCGTAAAAAATAGGAGAATTAACAATGCAGATTAAAAATATGTTTGAAAAGCAGATTGACCGTGACATAAAAGGCGTTATTAAAGTAGGTCAGTCGGACGAAGAAAATATTTATCAGGAATTGGATGAGTATGTTGTTACGAAAGAGTTGTTAAAGCATTTTCGTGTTTTTTTTGAAAATTATGAAAAGGGTATAGACGGATATACAGATAAGATGGGGGTATGGATTTCCGGATTCTTTGGAAGTGGTAAATCACATTTTTTAAAGATTTTGTCCTATTTGTTAAAAAACAGCACAGTAGAAGGCAAAAGAGCCATTGAGTATTTTACCGGATGTGAGTCTGATGCAGGCATCAGACCCAAAATCGAAGATCCTATGCTTATCGCAGAGATGACAAAAGCCGGAGAAACAGATTCAGATGTCATGCTTTTTAATATTGATTCAAAGGGTTCTGCAAAGATTGGTTCCGGGAAAGAGGCTATTGTTGAAGTATTTATGAAGGTGTTCAATGAGATGCAGGGATATTGTGGTTCTGTTCCTTATCTTGCAGATTTTGAACGCCAGTTGGATGGTGAAGGCAGATTTGAGGAGTTCAAAGAAAAGTTTGAACAGATTGCCGGAGCAGCATGGGAGAAGAAGAGACAGGCATTTGCCGTGATTCAGGACAAAGTTGTAAAGACGCTTGTTGAAATGGATTTTATGAGTGAGGAGGCAGCACGAAACTGGTGCAAAAATGCAAAAGGCAATTATGACATTAGTATTGAAAAGTTTGTGTCTTTGGTGCAGGAATATTGTGCAAAGAAAGGACCGAATCATCATGTGATTTTTTTAGTAGATGAGATTGGTCAGTATATTGCGGATGATACACAACTTATGCTTAATCTCCAGACAATTGTAGAAGACTTGGGAACTGCCTGCCGTGGAAAAGCATGGGTTATCGTAACAAGTCAGGAGGACATTGACTCTATCACCAAGACAAAAGGAAATGATTTTTCTAAGATTCAGGGACGATTTGATACAAGACTTTCATTATCGGCATCAAATGTGGATGAGGTTATTCGTAAGCGTGTACTTGCAAAGAATGATACAGCAGCACAGGCTCTCAGACTCCTCTATGAGCAGAAAGAGTCAATTATCAAGAATCTTATTACATTTACAGTGGATACGGCAGATAAAAAGCTGTATGCAGATAAAGCTGATTTTGCAGATTGCTATCCTTTTATTCCGTATCAGTTCAGTCTTTTAGGACAGGTGCTTACTGCCGTCAGAACACATGGTGCAAGTGGAAAACATCTGTCTGACCAGTCACGCTCTATGCTTGCATTGTTTCAGGAGTCGGCAATTAGAGTAATGGATAAAGAGGATGGAGTATTAGTCCCATTCAGCTATTTCTATAATCCATTACATAAGTTTATTGATCACCAGCACAGTCAGGTAATCTCAGATGCAGAGGATAACAGTAAGCTGGATGAGTTTGATGTAGAGCTGTTGAAAGTTCTTTTTATGATTAAGTATGTCAAGGAAATCAAGGCAAATGCAGATAACCTCACTACACTTATGATTTCAAATATTGATGATGACAGAATTGAAGTTCGTTCTAAGATTGAGGAGTCATTAAAGAAACTGATTAAAGAGACGCTTGTACAGAAGAATGGTGAGATATACATTTTCCTGACAAATGAAGAGCAGGAAATCAACAATGCCATCAATAATGAGTCTGTAGAGATGGGAGAAATCATAGGAGAAGCTTCAACAGTTATATTTGAGGAAATCTATACGGAAAAAAAATATAGATATAGTAATAGATATATGTTTGCATTTAATCAGAAGGTGGATGATCGATTTTTCAAAAGTAATCAGTCTAACGATATCGGAGTGACAATTATAACACCTTATGGTGGGGATTATGCAGATTCTGCACTTCGTCTGCTCTCGGCACAGGAAAGCAGTATAATTGTGAAATTGCCAAATGATGGTACATTTCTTGATGAAATTACAGAATCAATAAAAATATATAAATTTCTTAATAAAAATGCTTCCGGTGCCAGAGGCAGCTTTGACAGCATCCGTAGGGCAAAAGAGGATGAGCGTATTGAAAAAAAGGATAGAATCAGAATCTTTATTGAGGATGCATTAAAGAATGCGGACATTTATGTAAATGGCGATAAGGCAGTCATTTCGGCTAAGGAGCCTGCGGCAAGGATCAACGAGGCACTTGGTAAGCTTGTAGCTATGAAATACAATAAGCTCACTTATATGGAAACAGCACCTGAACTGTCAGATATTAGTGCTATCTTTAAGCGTAGCGATGGTCAGATGAGTTTTCTTGGCATGAGAGATACAACACCGAATAAACTTGCATTAGAGGAGGTAGTGCAGGTAATTGAATTAAATAATGCCAGACATATGAAGACTTCTCTCAAATCATTACAGGATAAATTTGGCACAGCACCTTATGGATTTGATACAAAAGATGTGCAGTGGCTTGTTGCAATGCTGTTCAAGCTGGGAAGGGTTTCTCTTACACTTAACAGCCGGAATCTTTCATTGCTTTCAACAAATCCGGATGAATTAGTCAGATACATTACAAAGCGTGAATATGTAGAAAAACTTTTAATTGATATTAGAGAGAGAGCGACTGACGGACAGATTCGTTCTGTCAAAGAAGTTATGAAGGATTACTTCGGATTCACGGTAACAAGCGATGATGATGATAAAATCATGAGCAGTTTTAAGGATAGAGCAGAAGATAAAGTGGAAGTATATGATGACATTCTTGTAGAGTACCGAATTAATCCAAAATATCCTTGCAAGAGACTGATGGAAGATGCAAGAAACAGACTTGCAAAAATCCTTAATATAAATGAGGCAGCAGAGTTTTTTAAGACTGTAGATAAAAAGAGGGATGACTTACTTGACGACGCAGAAGATACGGCACCTGTATTTGATTTCTTTAAGGGCGAACAGAGAAAGATTTTTGAAGAATCAGTAAAGAACCTTGCTTATTTTGAAAACAGTAAGACTTATGTAAGTGACCGTGAGCTGTTAAAAGTAGTTGAAGAGATAGAGGATGTTGTAAAGACCGGTAAGCCATTTGGTAAGATTCAGAGATTGCCGGAGTTGAACATGAAGTTTGAAGACCTTCACATGGAATTGCTTGAAAAAGAAGCTGCAATAATGGAACCGTTAGTACACGATGACTTTCTTAAAGTAAAAGAAGTATTGGATAGTAAACCTTTTGCAGAAGTGCTCCGTCCCCGTATCAATCAAAGATTTGATGAAATACGGGAGAAACTTAAAACATCCGGTGATATAGCTGCGATTAAGAATATCAGGCTGGAAAGCGATGCACTTAAAATAAAGTGCCTGGATGAGATAGATGAATATGAGAGAGTGCATCAACCGGTACCGGAACCGCCTGTTACACCGGTAGTTTCCGGTAAAGAGCCGGTTAATGATGTTGAGACACCAACTAAAGTAAAGACGAAAAGACGCAAAAATATTTCCATCAGCAATGTGGCAGGGGCTAGAACTTATTCGATTGAGAATGAGCAGGACATTGACAAGTTCCTTGCCGAAATGAAGCAGAAACTGATGAATGAACTGGAAGAAGACACAATAATTACATTGAGCTAGAAGGGGGATTGTATAATGATTAAGTGTTTTACATTTGATAATTTCAAAAGCTTTGAGAAGGCTGAATTAAATCTTGAAGCACTGACAACTCTGATAGGAACAAATTCTTCTGGAAAAAGCAATGCTATAGAGGGAATTGCAATATTAGCAAAGGCAGCAACAGGAGTTGAACTAAATACAATCTTGGATGGAACAAAGAGTACAGGAGCTGTAGTTCGTGGTGGCAGCCGGGGGTGTGCAAGATTCAAAACGAATGCATTTAAGTTAGGATGCTTAATAGACTTAGATGAAGCTAATGATTTACTATATGAAATAAAAATTGGAGCAGGAGATCGCGTAGGGATTGAAGAAGAAGGTTTATATCTTGTAAAGAGAGATACTTTCGGTCCTAAAACTAATAAAATTTTTAAGACCAAAAAAGCGGAAAATGGTCGTGCTGAAATAAAGGTACAATATAAGAACGGAATGAGAGGGAATGATCCAGATACAATTTGTATACGTTCTTCGGCAATTTTACCACAGATGGTAATTAAGATGGGAAGAGATACAGAGGAGGAAAAAACAATAATATCTTACATGGATAGAGTTATAAGTCATTTAAAGAACATTCGTATGTTAGACCCAGTTCCTTCAGTTATTCGTGATTATGTTCGTACATCAGATGTTGAACTGAGACAGAATTGTGATAATCTTTCAGCAGTATTAAATGAAATGTGCAAAGACACATTAAAAAAGGATAGATTATTAGAAGTCGTAAGAGAACTTCCGGAAAATGATGTAGAGGATATAGAATTTATCGAAACCAAGATAGGCGATGTAATCTTCGCATTGAGAGAAAGAAATCTTAATTCCACAGAGTTAGTAGATGCTCGTCAGCTATCGGATGGTACATTGCGTTGTATTGCGGTCTTAACTGTAGCATTAATAGGAGAACCAGGCAGCTTGATAATGATTGAAGAGATAGATAATGGTATTCACCCAGCCTGCGTATATAAATTAATCGAACAATTAATTGCAATAGGAAAAGAAAGAAAAATCGATATTATTATTACTACTCACAATGCTACTCTTTTAAATTCATATAAAAAAGCTGAACTTTTAGGAGTTTCAGTTGTGTATCGGGATAAGGAGAGGGGAACAAGTAAAATAAAATCATTTGTTGATATTGAAGATTTTCCAGCTATGCTTGCATCAGGTGGATTGGGGAATGCAATGCTTGATGATAGTTTGCTGAAATCTCTAAAGAGAACAAATGAGAAAAAAGACTATTCATGGCTGGGGGTATAGTAGATGAATGTTAGATTTATAGATACATCTGTTATGATGAATTTGTTGGAAGTTCCGGGAAGATGCGCCGATTCACAGATGATAAAAGAAGAATTCAGGCAGGTATTAGATAATAAAGAGGTTCTGATTCTTCCAATAGCAACAATTATAGAAACAGGAAACCATATTGCACATATAAATAATGGAAACAGTAGACGAACTATAGCATCTAAGTTTGGAGAGTTTTTGAGGAAAACAGCAGAGGGAGAGGCTCCATGGCAGTTATATGGTATAGAATTAGACAAAGAAGGTCTCTTATATCTGGCAGACAATATAGAAGAGAATGCGATGCAGCAAGTAGGTGTGGGAGATATGTCTATTATTCATGCATATGAGCAATATAAGTCTAATACTCCTGGAATTGGCAGAATAATGATATGGAGTACAGATAGACATCTGCAAGGATATATAGAGGAAAATGTATCAGAAACTACATATAGGAGACGAAGAAAATCGTAAACATAAACCATTAGTTTGGAGGATATAGCACATGAACAAAAATGCAATTAAGAAATTTGCAATAAATGCAAGAAATAAACTGATAGCATCTGTCACAGACAAGGCAGGTATGCTTGGAATCACACCGGATAACTGCAGTGAAGCAATAACAAAAGGTGTCGATTTTGAAGTATATAAGACAACCGCAGGAACAGAAGTAACACTTAACAAAAAGCAGTGTGAGCAAAGAAGAAAACTGGTAGACCAGATTAATGCAAAAGGCTTTGAGGCGGTAGTGGAAGAAGTGGCATATACATGGTTTAATCGTATATGTGCTATCCGATTTATGGAAGTTAATGATTATATGTATCCTGTAAGAGTTCGTGTGCTTTCTTCTGAAAAAAAATCCACTGTAAGTGGCTTAGTAAAGAATGAGCCAGATGTGGTGACAATGGCTCCGGATATTGACTGGGATTTCACGGATAAAGAGAGAGAAGAAATCATTGATGCCAAGATGAATAACAGGCTTGATGATTTATTCAGAATGCTGTTTATCAAGCAGTGTAATCTGCTTCATGAGGTACTACCGGGACTTTTTGAAGAGACAGAAGACTATACAGAAATGCTTCTTAACATCTCATTTACGAATGAAGATGATGTGATTCGTATGCTTGTAGATGGTATAGATGAAAAAGAATTTAATATCACTACTGTTGGTGAAGATGGCAAGGCAGCAGGACAGGTGGAAATCATCGGCTGGTTATATCAATATTATAATACAGAGCCTAAAAATAAGGCATTTGCAAAAAAAGGAAAAATCACAAAAGAGGAAGTTCCGGCAGTTACCCAGCTTTTTACTCCAGACTGGATTGTAAGATATATGGTAGAAAACAGCCTTGGTAGAATGTGGGTAGAAGGACATCCGGATGATGAACTGAAGAACAAATGGAAATATTATCTGGATGAGGCAGAGCAGGAAGAGGCTGTACAACAGGAACTTGATAAGATAAAGGCAGAATATGCGACATTAAAACCTGAAGATATAAAGCTCATTGATCCTTGTATGGGTTCCGGACATATTTTGGTGTATGCGTTTGATGTATTTATGCAGATATATGAAAATGTGGGATGGTCTCAGAGAGATGCAGCACAGAGCATTATCAAAAATAATATTTATGGACTTGATATAGATGACAGAGCAACACAGTTAAGTTATTTTGCAGTGTTGATGAAAGCAAGACAGTATGACAGGCGAATTCTGACGAGAGGAATAGAGCCTAATGTATATGCCGTGCAGGAGAGCAATGGCATCAATCGTAGTCAGCTTAAATATTTTGGGGAAAGACTGACAGAGGAAGAGAAACAGACCGCATTATTGCAGATGGAAGGACTTCTTAATATACTAAATGACGCAAAGGAATATGGTTCTTTACTTAATGTGGAAAGCTATGATTGGGAGCTGTTAGATAGATTTGTAGAGAGTAGCAATACTGAAGGTCAGATTTCTTTTGATACATATGGATTAGAAGAGACAGCAGAGCAGGTGAAACTATTGATTAAAATTGGAAAGGTGATGGCTCAGAGGTATGAGGTAGTTGTTACTAATCCGCCATATGCAGGTACAAGTAACCTTAGTGCAAAGGTAAATAATTTTGTGAAGAAAAATTATCCTGATAGTAAGGCTGATTTATTTGCTGTGTTTATTGAGCGTTGCGGGGAGATGCTTAAGAAGAACGGGTATCAGGCGATGATAACTCAACATTCGTGGATGTTTTTATCAAGTTATGAAAAGTTGCGTGTTAAGCTGCAACAAAAAACGATTATAAATATGGCACATTTAGGAGCTAGGGCTTTTGAGGAAATAGGGGGAGAGGTTGTACAGACCACGAGTTTTGTTTTTTTGAAAAAGCATGTGAATGCATACAAAGGGGTATATCAAAGGCTGATAGAGGAAAAGTCTGAGTACAGAAAAAAAGAGCGTTTTCTAAAAAAAACAAATTGCTTTTATTCTGTTCAGAGTGATTTCTTAAAGATACCAGGAAGACCTGTTGCATATTGGGTTAGCGATAAATTAATAGGAAAATTTAAGTACAAATCATTAGCAGAATATGCTGAGACAAGAAGGGGGTTACAGACTGGAAATTCACCGAGATTTGTAAGAAATTGGTATGAAGTATCTATAGATAATATGGATTTATCATTGAATGATAAATGCAAAGAATCATCAAAAAGGTGGTTTTTATTTAATAGTGGTGGATCATTTAGAAAATGGTATGGAAATATAGTTAATATAGTTAATTGGTGGCATGAGGGAGAAGATATTAAGGCAACTGGAAAAGCAATTATTCCATCTGAAGATAAGTATTTTCAAGAGATTGTTAGTTGGAATAAAATATCATCAGGAAATATTTCAGTACGATATCAACCAAGTGGTATTATTCCAGGCGATGCAAGCCCTTTTTTGCATACGATGAATAAAAATGTATTATTTTATTCAATGGCATTAATGAATAGCAAAATAGCTGGAGAAATGATTCAGGTTTTAAGTCCAACATTGAATTTTGAAGTGGGCAATATAGCAAAAATTCCTATGATTATCAAAGAGGAAGAAAAGGTATTATCATACACTAAAAAATGCATACAAATATCAAAGAATGATTGGGATTCATTTGAAACCTCATGGAATTATAAACAACATCCGTTAATATCTGTGATCTCTCAGAATAGAGCATTATTTGATGATACATCAGGCATTGATTTAGCAGAATGTTACTCATGCTGGGAAGATGAGTGCAACGAGCGTTTCAATCATCTCAAGGTCAATGAGGAGGAGTTAAATCGCATTTTTATTGATATTTACGGTTTACAAGATGAACTTACACCAGAGGTAGAAGATAAAGATGTTACAGTCCGCAAAGCAGACTTACAGCGAGATATTAAGAGCCTGATTTCTTATGCTGTTGGCTGTATGTTTGGACGCTATTCAATTTATGAAGATGGTTTGATGTATGCCGGAGGGGAATGGGATTATAACAAGTACGAAAATGCCGCATGGCGTGCTGATGGAAAAACGGAAACTCTGGAATTTTATAAGAATACTTGCTTTATGCCGGATGAAGATAATATTATTCCAATCACAGATGAAGAATATTTCTCGGATGATATTGTTTCAAGATTTTGTGAATGGATAAAGATTGTATATGGTGAGAAATCATTGGAGAAAAATCTCAATTTTATAGCAAAAGCACTTGGTAACAAAGGAAATACAAGCAGAGAAGTAATCAGAAATTATTTTTTAAATAATTTCTTTAAGGATCATTGTAATACATATTCTGTTACGGGTTCCGGTAAGCGTCCTATCTACTGGCTTTTTGACAGTGGTAAGCAGAATGGATTTAAAGCACTTATCTATATGCACCGATATGATGCTGACACAGTCGGCAGAGTGAGAACAGATTATCTTCATAGGGCACAGAAGTATGTGGAAAATGCAATGCAGAGTGCACAATATACGATTGACAATGCTAAATCTGCATCAGAAAAATAAAAAGCTACAAAAGCAGTAACAAAGTACACAAAGCAGCTTGCTGAGATGAAGATATATGATGAAGCCATTGCTCATGTTGCTAATCAGAGGATAGAGATTGATCTGGATGATGGCGTAAAGGTAAATTATGCAAAATTCCAGGGTGTGGAAGTTGCTCAGGAAGGTAAGAAAACATTGAAAGTTGATTTGTTGGCAAAGATATAATGTATTGTTAAAATTAAGAAAAATTATATTTGGAAAGGATTATATATGGAAGATATTTTTATTACAGAGTTTTTGAACTTGGATAACGAATTTAAAGAACTTGGTGTATTTGATTCTATAATTAATAGAGATAGTCCATTTTTTATTAATTTACTTAGACTTAAAGTAAATAAAACGCCAGAGTTTCAAGGCTCTTATGAAAGAATTAATAACTTCTATCGTAAAATAATGGTTTTGCTTGATTATTCCAAAAGTAAGGGTGACAAGCTATATAGGGCTGCACTGGAACTTTTTCATTTCCCAGGAGTAAGTGGAATTAATCTTGGCGTATCAGAAACTGGAATTGATGCAGGGTTTGGTCCGATTTTGTCGAAACAAGTAATAAATGATGCTTTTGATATAGTTAAGTCAGGTTCAGAACAGCCGGAAATATTCCAACTTGTAGGGCTTTTTGAAAAGAATGTTTCAGCAGATCGCCTGAGTGACATGATAGCAACTATTATATTGCCGGATATAAGAAATTATATGATAGAGATAAATAGAAAGTTGAACATAAATATTGAGAAATATCCCAATATTGAATTTCAAGGGGAAATTGCAATTAACCCATATAAAAAATGTGAACTTCTTTACTTACCGGAAGAGGTTCTACATGAGATTCCAATAGCAGAATCTTGGAGCGATATTGATAGAGTGATTCAAGAAAACCAAGCAATTCGTGATGAGGTAAACGAGGCGGTTGGAAAAGAATGGAGAAAAATGTGTTCGGCAGATAAGAAAGAATATTTGAAAGAACATATTTTCAAAGATTCTCAGCGATGTGGTAGGATGATAGAACACTATCGTACACAGACGATAGCACCATATGAAATTGAAAGTAATCCTGAATATTTGGTGGCAAGTACATTTAAGCAGATAAAAAGAGAGGGAGTATTTGATATACTTTCACATTCTGCAAAGAGAGAATTAAGTAGTTGGGAAGCAACCATAGAAGTTCTTTTAATATTTAGAGATTGGATAGAAAACAATCGAGGTTGGGACGAAATATTGTCAGCATCAACAAGCAAAAGGGAAAAATCATTACAAAGACTTTTGCATCTTTCGGGAAAGTATTATTGCACACAAAATAATATAGATATGGCATTCGAAGCAAATGAAGGTCCTGGTCCAGTGGATCTAAAAATGAGCAGAGGAAATGATAAGACTGTTGTTGAGATAAAGCTTTCATCAAACGCTGATTATATTCATGGATACGAAGAACAAATTGAAGAGTATGCAAAAGCTGAGGGTACTACACAGAGAGTATTTGTATATGTTAAAGTTGGAAATCCTGTACGGGATGATAAAATTGAGAGCCTTCATAAGTCTAAGCTGGAAAAGGGGGAGAATCCGCCTGAATTATTTATCATAGATTCTCAAAAACAAACATCAGCAAGTAAAAGGTAAAAATTGATGGTTTTTGCAAGGACTGAAGTTGTGAATAAATCATAAGCAGGAGGTTTTTATTATAAATGAAACAGGAATTATTGAATGAATTAAATCTTGGCGAGAATCATGAGCGAGAATGCAAGCTGGCAATTGGTGGACTGCCTGAGAGCATATGGGAGACATATTCTTCTTTTGCAAATACCAATGGTGGCACGATTCTGCTTGGAATTAGGGAACACAGAGATTCTTTTACTGTTGAAGGATTAACAGACAAACAGATTGTTAAATATCAGAAGGATTTCTGGAGTACATTGAATGACAGAAATAAGGTGTCAAAGAACATTTTACTGAATCATCATGTCAGACCAGTGATAGTAGGAGAAAAGAGAATATTAAGAATTGATGTTCCTGCGGCAGACAGGCACGATAAGCCGGTTTATATTGGAACAGATCCAATGAAAGGCACTTATAAAAGAGATTATGAAGGTGATTTCCTTTGTACAGAGGAGGCTGTCCGGGCAATGTTTGCAGACCAGAGAGATATATCTGGTGATGTAGAGGTGTTGGATGAGTTTGGGTTAGATGTGTTGAATCAGGATACAATAAAAGGCTATAGAATTATTTTTGAACAGCTTCACAGTGGACATCCGTGGAATGCCCTTGAAAATGATGAGTTTCTTATGAAATTAAGGGCAGCAGCGAAGAATAAAAATGGTATATTATCTCCAACGATAGCAGGACTTTTATTTTTTGGGGAAGCTTATCATATTACTGAGATTTTTCCAAATTATTTTCTGGATTATCGTGAGGAATGCGATGATAAAGCAGTGCGCTGGTTATTCCGGACACATTCTAACGAAGGCGATTGGAGTGGTAATATATATGACTTTTTCTGCAAGGTGCGTACCAGAATGGACGATGATATAGCAGTTCCATTTGCGAATAGACGAAATGGATATCGGGTAGATAGAGTGGATGTGCATGATGCATTGGAAGAAGCATTGGCAAATGCACTGGCACATGCAAATTATTATGGTAGACGAGGAATCCTTGTTGTAAAAAAGGGTAAGGAACTTAGTATTTCTAACCCTGGAACTATTAGAGTGACAAAAGAAGAATTTTATGCAGGTGGCAATAGCGATCCGCGAAATCCGAATATCTTAAAAATGTTTGGTTTTGTAAATGTCGGTGAGCGTGCCGGAAGTGGTGTCGATAAGATTATGACAGCATGGGCAGAACAAAATTGGAAGAAACCTGAATTTGATTTCTCAGAGCGCAATGACAGAGTAACATTAAAGCTCGAAGTTGGACAAGTGGTATATATTCCTGGGGTTGCCGATATCAGAAATGAAAATACAGATTATGCAGAAGTAACTGCTGTGTCAAAAGAAGATAAAATACTTGAGTATATCAGACAGAATGGAAGTATTTCCTCACAAGAAGCCGCTGATATAGGATGTTATAAGTCAAAGACAGGGGCAAGGAAATTACTTGATAAAATGATTGCAAGAGGTTTGATTAAGAAGACTGGTAATGGACCGGCAACTAAATATGTAATTTAGCGGTCATATTATCACTTATCGAACACTTTATTGAACACTTTTGGAAAATATCGGATACAAAGTGTTCGATAAGTGATCGGTAGTTACCATTATCGGACACTTATTAATATAGGTTGAATAAAAATAATTTGTGCAGCTCATCTGCACAAATGGATTAGAGGGTGAAACAAAAGTAAGAACGCGATTTTTCTTTGGTCAAAATAAAAAAAGGTCTTTGATAACAAACAGTTTGTCGAAATTATGGTGGTGTGGTAGACTTACATATGATGAACAAAGGAAAGATCCATTTGAATTGACAAAATATCTTATTGATGATTATGCTACTAAAATGTTGATTATATTTTCTAATAATTATATAAGTAATCATGATATTACTGTAGGACTGTTTTCAGCGTTAAAATATCTTGAAAATATAGGATATAAAATAAAAGGAAAAAACCATAGAGATGTATATTATGAAGTAACTAAGTATCTAAATGTTTTGGGTGGAACATACATATTAGATTATTTTACATCAGAAGAATTAGAACAAAAGATTATAAAATATATGATGTCAATTAAAGGGGCAATTTGTACAGAGTAGAAATATAGTTGACGATATTATAAGTTATGTAGATAGTGTGTCATAATTAGAGATGGGAGTAAATAAATGGATTTATAAAATATACAATTGAGATTCATCTGAATAATGATGATGGTGTAAAGGTAAATTATGCTAAACTTCATGGCGTGGAAGTCGCTCAGGAAAGTAAGAAAGCATTGAAAGTGGATTTGCTGGCAAAGATATAGATAAAGGATGGTGAGATATTTGTATTTAGAAAAGATTCATATAGAGAATTATAAAGCAATTGAAAAATTAGATATTAATTTAAAACCTGGGCTGAATCTGCTTATTGGTGATAATGGTTCAGGAAAAACTTCTGTCCTTGATGGAATTGCTGTGGCTCTTGGAGGTTTGTTTGTCAATGTCGCAGGTGTCAGAACTAAGAATATCGTAAAAGATGATGTTCGTATGAATATAAAAGCTTTGGGTGATTCTTCAACGACGATTGAATACTGTGAACCTGTAGTGGCTGGCTGCACACTTCAGGTAACGGAATACCAGAATTTTACATGGAACAGAATCAAGGAAGAGGTATCTGCTACCCATACAAAGATAGATGATAAAAATGTATGTGTTTGGATGAAGAAACTTGCTAATAATTCAAGTACAATTCTGCCATTGATTAGTTTTCAAAGTGCTGCCAGAGCATGGAGAGTAAGAAGAGGAGATTTTGGAACGGAATTAAAGAAGAAATTGGATGATAGACGATGTGGGTATATCGGATGTCTGGATTCTTCAATGGATGTGAAATCTATCCAGCAGTGGTGCCTCAAACAGGAAATAGTGACCTCGAATAAAGGAATAGTGCGGGAATACGAAATGTTTAAGAATATTGTAGCTTCGTTTATGAAGGAAATCAATGAACTAGATAAGCCGCCTTCAATTTATTATTCTCCGCAGTTTGATGAATTAGTTTACAAGGATGATAAGGAAGAAATGCCTATTTCAAAGCTGAGTGCCGGTTATCAGTCTCTATTGTGGATGGTTATGGATCTGGCATATCGTGTTTGTATGCTTAATCCGGAATTAGAAAGCAGAGACCAAATTACAGGTATAGTGCTTATAGATGAAATTGATTTACACCTTCATCCAAAGTGGCAGTGGAATGTAATTGATGCATTGCGAAAAACATTTTCAGGTGTTCAGTTTATCATTGCAACACATTCACCGATTGTAATTTCAGCGTCAAAAGAGGTAAACTTGATTCTTTTAGACAATGTCAAAGCAGTGAGTTATTTACCAGATTGTTATGGATATGAAGTAGAGGATGTACTGAGTTACCGTCAGGAGAGTGTATCAAGACCAAAGAAGGTAAAATACTTGGTTGATGAGATAGAGAATGCAATCGACGATATAGCATTTGATAAAGCAGATGCTGCATTGGAAAGATTAAAAGATGTGCTTGGTGAAGATAATTTAGAGTACAAGAAAATGGCAGGAATGATTTCAGATGCAAAGCTGATAGAGGAGTGCTGATATGCTATATATAGAAAAAGAAGGTTTGCCGAATGATATAAATAGAAAAATCATAGAGTTGAGCAAAAGCGATGAATGGAAAAGCATCGGCGAAGACGACACAACAGCAATCCGTAATGCTTTTGACAATGCTTTTCCAAAGAACGAGGTGAAAGAGATTTTGCTTCATGAACAACATGGAATCTGTGCATATTGTATGAGACGTATCCGTATGGATAATCATTCCAGAGTGGAGCATCTTTTTCCATTGAGCAGGAACAAGGACATGGCAATTGATTATAACAATATGCTTGGAGTATGTGATGGTGGCGAGAAAGTCACTGGGGGTCATGGACATATTCTTTGTTGTGATGCACATAAAAAAGAGACAGAAATCACGATTAGTCCCATTAATAGGGCTCAGATGGATAAGATTGCATATGACTCAAAAGGTAAAATCTATACGAAGACGAAAGATGAAGATATGGAAAGAGATATAAATGAAGTTCTCTTGTTGAATGGTATTCAGAAAAAAGATGGGACAGTAAGAGATACCTCTACGGAATTGTTAAAGGGCAGAAAAGATGCCTATGACAGGGCAAAAAGAATGATGGAAACATTGAACTCAAAAGGGAAATGTACATCTGCAACGCTTAAAAAGATAATGGATGAATTATACAACAGAGAAGAAAGAGATGAGTTTGTAGGTGTTCAGATTTATTATTTTAGAAAACATTACAATTCGCTGATTCGCAGAGGAATGTAATTTGTGCAGATGGTCTGCACAAATGGATTAGAGGGTGAAATATGGATTTACAGAATATTCAAGACCAATTAAATACAGAATTTGCCAAGTCAGATACAAGAATCATATTTTGGTTTGATGATAAGGGTGAATACGAGGATGAGGTATCGGAACTGCAGCTTGGTGATGTAAAGCTGCATATTCTTGATGGTTTAAACTGGTTTTATTCTAAGTATTTATTGAATGAAGCAGATACAGAGAGTAAATATCTTGTTTATGCAGCATTTGCAAAGCCAAGTGATGCCAAAAATCCTCTTGCAGATATGTATTATTACTCAATACATTATTATACAGACAGAGTGTCACAGATGTCTCAGGAGATTGGTATTGATAATCGTTTTAAGGAGCATTTGTCGCAGTATGGAAATTTCTGGAAAAATAAGCATCGTATTGAGAAGTTTAAGGAACTTGGAATTGACTATTACAATGCACAGACTATTGATATTGGTTTGATTGCCGTGCTTACAGATGTGAAAACTCCGAATTTTGAGGAGGCCGTTAAACAGATGATGCTAGGTGACAGTGGAAAATATTTTAAGGCATTGGCTGATAATGGATTGACTGATAAATTCTGGGAGCTTTGTGAAAAATTCTTCGGTTATAAGTCTGAAAAGCCAAACATAGATGATTTGTCTGCTTGTATGATATTAACTTATGCGTCGTCTACATTAAAGTCTGCTGTTCCGGAAACAATGAGGTCTTATATACTTAAGAAGCGTAATGATGTTGTGATTTTTATCCGTAATATCATGGACAATGTGAATTATCAGGATGCCTATGACAAACTGGTAGAAAGAATAGATAAGTCATTACATTTTGTGGCAAAAATACAGGGTGGACTAAAGAAAGATGTGGAAAATAAAAAGGACAGTTCTCTCCAAGTGTCTGACATATTTGCCTGTGATGCGTTTGCCGGGTTAGATGACATTATTATTGATTGGGCATTGGAACAGCTAAATGATGAGATTTTAGATGCACAGATTGACGGACTGAGTATTGCCAAGGCAGCAGACCAGAGAATATCTAAGGCATATCACTATAGTGACAGATACAAGAATGAATATACAACTATCAAGTATGCATATTTGATGATGAAGTCTATATCACTTATGGAGTTGTCAAGTGATATTAAGTCATTAGCTGCAAATTACCAGAAAGAATACTACCTGATAGATTCGTATTACAGATGGTTTTATAATGCATATGATCAGATTGAAGATAACACCAAATTCTCTGATATAAGACAGAAGATAGAGAATATTTATGCGAATATATACTTGCAGAAGATAACATCAAAGTGGAATGAGAATTTCACAAATGAGTTAATGAATACTATTGATTTGCCTAAGCAGGAAGATTTTTACAAGCATTATATTAGAGGCTACGATGGAAAGCAGAGAGTTATTGTAATTATCTCGGATGCTTTCAGGTATGAGTGTGCAAAGGAACTTTTTGGCAGACTGGAATTGGATGAGAAGTGTACACCAAAGATGGAATGTATGCTTAGCTGTCTGCCTTCTGTGACATCGGTTGGAATGGCAAGCCTGCTCCCACATAAAGATATGCAGGTAGATGGCTGCATGAATGTGACTGTTGATGGACAGGGATGTGCAGGCATGGAGCAGAGAGATAAGATATTGAAATCTTATAATGAAAATAATGTGGCTTTATCATTTGATGAAGTTGCAAATGCAAATCAGGCTCGAATCAGAGAATTGATTCAGGGCAGGAATATCGTGTATATTTATCACAATCAGGTGGATGCAAGAGGAGACAAGCCTGCAAGTGAAAATGAGGTATTTAACGCTTGTGCTGAGGCTATAGAAGAGATACATAAGTTGGTTAGAAAGCTGACAATATATGTATCTGCACCGAAGTTTTTCATAACAGCAGATCATGGCTTTATATATAAAAGAGACAGATTACAGGAGTTTGATAAGGTTGCATATCCGAAGGATAAATGCTTATATACCAACAAGAGATTTATTATTACAGAAGATGCAGTAAATGAACATGGAATCATGGCAAGAACAATGCCATACTTCAGTGAACTATATGTAGATATTCCGGTAGGAGCAGATATATTCAAAGTTTCAGGAGGTGGACAGAATTATGTACATGGCGGTACATCTCTGCAGGAGATGATAGTTCCGGTAATTGAACTTACAACAAATACCAGAGGTGTGGCATACGATTATGTGGATGTTGTCCTTACATCTGTTACCCGTAAGGTGACGAATCTTATCACATATTTTGATTTTATTCAGACAGAGAAAGTTACAGACACTATGAAAGCTAGAAGTATAGTGGCTTACTTTACTACGGAGGATGGAGAAAAGATTTCATTTGATGTGCCGATGATTGCTAATAGCAGAGAAGATGCACCGGAGAAGAGAACTTTCCATGAGAAGTTTACTTTGAAATCAAGAGAATATAAATACGGTGATAAGTATTATCTTGTATTGGCAGATGCTAGTGATGAGAAGAATATTTTACAGCAGTATGAGTTTATGATTGATATTGCATTTGTGGATGATTTTGGCAGAGTATAAAAAACATAATCCTTGTATCACTTTTTACAATACAAACAATATAAAAAAGAATAATATGTTTATTGTAAATGTAAGAAATGCAAGGCTGAACTGTTACTTGTAAACAAAAAGTAAGACTAAAAATACTTGTAAAAATTTTACAATTATGGTATTATCAATACATGACAAAGGTGTCAACGGTTAAATTCCGTTGGCACTTTTTTGTTTTATTATGGCATAATTACTGAAAACAGCGGTAATGCATATATAATATAAACTAAATTTATTCCTTTGCCATGTATTGTGAAAGTTATACTACAGTTATGAACAGTAATGGAAGCGGAGGGATAAAACATGAGTGCAAAGATTGATTTTATTTATTTAAGTGAACCGGACATGATAAAAGCCGGTGTAAAAGATATGGGTAAATGCGTGGAAGTTATGGAGGACATGATGGTTACTTTGAACAAAGGTGATTATGTCATGGGAGGTGAAAATCATAACTCACACGGATGTATGGTGACTTTCCCTGATAATCCGGAGTTTGAAGGGATGCCAAAGAATGGTGAGGACAGAAGATTTATGGCAATGCCTGCATATCTTGGCGGCAGCTTTCAGATGGCAGGAATGAAATGGTATGGTTCAAATATCGAGAATAAAAAGAAAGGACTGCCGCGTTCCATTCTTATGATGATGCTTAATGATAAGGATACAGGTGCTCCACTTGCACTTATGTCCGCTAATCTGTTAAGTGCATACAGAACAGGTGCCATTCCGGGAGTCGGAGCAAAATACCTTGCGAGAAAAGATTCAACAACAGTTGCAATAGTCGGACCGGGTGTTATGGGAAAAACAGCACTTGCAGCATTTATGAGTGTATGTCCTAAGATTGATACGGTAAAGATTAAAGGTCGTGGAAAAAATTCGATAGACTCATTTGTTGAATATGTAAAGAAAGAATTTCCACAGGTAACAACGATAAAAGTATGCGAGACTATGGAAGAAGCTATCAGGGACAGTGACATAATAAACACAGCAACATCCGTAGGTGATAAGGAAAGTCTTTTCCCATACATAGATGAGAAATGGATAAAAGAGGGTGCACTTATCTGTATGCCGTCAGCAGCAAGATTTGATGAAGAATTTTATCTTGACGAAAACACAAAGCTGGTGGTTGACAATTATAAACTTTATGAGGCATGGGCGGATGAATATCCATATCCTAGTTATGACCCGGTACAGGTGGTCGGAGCAAAATTTATGGATCTGCTGCATGACAAAAAGATAACAAGAGAAGAAATTATAGATATAGCAGATGTTATCACAAAGAAGGTTTCGGGAAGGGATAATGATAAGCAGAGGATAATCTATTCAGTAGGCGGTATGCCGGTTGAGGACATAGCATGGGGCGAGACTGTTTATAAAAATGCCTTAAAGCTTGGAATAGGAGTGAAACTTCATTTGTGGGATGAACCTGAACTTCATTGATTGTGAGAATGTCTGCAGGAATGGAGATTACTATGAAGCAGACAGATATTATAAATCCTTTTCAGCCGTACATGACTTTGGAGATGGATGGTTACAGCCAGATTAACAGAACTGATTACGGAATTTCACACTTTTATGAATTTACGATTCATGATGAGAAAAAACACTGTATTAAAGCCGTTCCTGATGCGAGCATAGATTTGCTTTTCAATATAGGCGAAAACAAAGTTTCTACATATATCAGCGGGACGGTGTTCGGTGTAAAGAAGTGGGAACTGGGTACTCAGGACGATTGTTTTGGTGTGAGGTTTCAGCCGGGACAGGGAATACTTCCAAAAGATATTACAATGGAAATGATAGTTAATGATGACATTGAAATAGATGGAGATATTTTTGGAAAAAATCTTACGGAGAAAATTGCATTGGCAAAGACCATGAGTGAGAGAATAGACATATTTAAAAAGGCATATGAAGATATGGTTTTAGGAAGAAATTCTCTTTCAGATAAGGAAAAGATAAATGAATATCTCGTAAACAGAATAAGCAGGACAAAAGGCATGATAACAATGCGGCAGCTTGAGGATGAGACTAACTATTCAGCCTGTTATCTGAGAAGAATATTTAAGAGTTTTCACGGGATTTCACCAAAGCAGTTTGCTCAGTATATCAGGTTTCAAAATCTCCTGATGCAGGCAGACAAAGAGGGTGTCAGGTATGAACAGGTGGCACTTGATTGTGGGTATTACGATGAACCGCATATGATGAAAGAATTTAAAAAATATTCAGGTGTTACTTTAGAGCAATACAGAAAAATGATAAATACTAACAAAAGAGTGAAAAATTAAAATTTATAAGTTGTAAAGGAGAGTAAGACTATGGGAATATCTAAAATAGAAGTAATAACGGGAATGTCGAAACTTACAAATCTTATTAGCGAGTTGAGCAAAGTAGGTGTGCGTGGTGTGACTGTCATGCAGGTGCTTGGCTGCGGCATTGAGCTTGGGACAAAAGAGTATGAAGTTGAATTAAATGAAGTCATGGAACTTTTGCCAAAACAGCAGATAAATATTGTAGTTGAGGATGATAAGATAGATAAGATACTCGACCTTGTCAAAAAAGAACTCTATACAGGTCATATCGGTGATGGAAAAATCTTTGTCTATGGAATCGATAATGTAATAAGAGTGCGTACCGGAGACGAGGGTGTGGAGGCTCTATAATAGAAAGGACTTGCTTATGAATAAAAAGAAATTAGGACTTGCAAATGTAGTTTCCATTTCTGTCGGCCTTGTTGTTGCTACAAGCTGCCTTGTATCATTAGGTGAGGGGTCGGGAACACTTGGAGTTACATTTATTCTCGCAATGGCGATAGCAATGCTGTTAAATATGACAACAGTTGCATCATTATCAGAGTTAAATGCACTGATGCCAAATACTACAGGAGGACTTGCACAATATACACTTGCGGCGATAGGACCACTGCCTACGCTTGTATCGATGGTGGGCGGTTACATAATATGCAATACAATGTCATGCGGTGTTGAGGCTTCGATTTTTTCATTTTCACTTGCGGATACGATAGGTGGAAATATACCCAGCATAGTTTACACTTTTATAATGACATTTATAATTCTTCTTGCAAACCTGCGTGGAGTTGATATGTTTGCAAAAATTCAGGATATTGTTGCATTTTTGCTTGTAGGTTCGCTTGTCGTAATGGGATTTATCGGAATGATAGGTGCAGGCATGGGAGCAAAAGTAGACCAGCCGTTTGTACTTGAAGCTGATTTTAAAGGTATAGCATCTATGACGGCAGTTGCATTTTGGCTTTTTATCGGAGCAGAGTATGCTATTCCGATTTCTAAAGAAGTAAAAAATGCAAAGAGAAATGTACCTCTTGGAATGATGA
>UMJC01041923.1_pt1 | contig 32192 bp, 18 predicted proteins | sample 1965941 | NCBI WGS metagenome assembly UMJC01 (sample SAMEA4836141, study PRJEB28245) | human gut metagenome | biome: gut microbiome; material: fecal sample | place: Denmark | collected 2008 | reverse complement strand
AGGAAATGTTGGAACACAGTCACTAGCCGTTACAATCCGTGTATTGATGGATGAAAATCTTACGGGCAGACAGAAATTGTTTTTACTTGTAAAAGAAATGAAAGTAGGACTTGTAAACGGCGGAATACTTGGCATAATGGCACTCACGCTGCTTGGTGCATACATCCATTTCTTCAAAGGATATGGCTGGATTGGAGCATTTGCAATCTCAGGCTGTGTCGGAATTTCACTTTTGGCTGCGATGGTAATATCAAGCATGGTCGGAACGGTGATTCCGATGTTCTTCCATAAAATAAAGATTGACCCGGCAGTAGCATCAGGACCACTTATCACAACGGTAAATGATCTTGTGGCAGTTGTAACTTATTATGGTCTTGCGTATATTTTTCTGATACAATTATGATATAGTGTAATAAAGAACATAATTATTGTTTATAGTTAAAGTGCGACCAATAGCAGAATAGATAAGATACCGAGAGTACCTTTAAATTGAGAGAGGGAAAAAATTGACATTACAGCAGTTAAAATATGTGACAATAGTGGCCGAGACCGGTACGATTACCGAGGCAGCAAACAGATTGTATATCTCGCAGCCAAGTCTCACAAGTGCGATACATGAACTTGAAAAAGAAATGAACATTGTTATCTTTAACAGAACTAATAAAGGCATAAATATCACAAAAGAGGGCGGGGACTTTTTGGGATATGCCAGACAGGTATTGGAGCAGGCGGCAATACTTGAGGATAAATATAAGAAAAATGCAGGCGGTAAAAAACAGTTCTGTGTATCAACCCAGCATTATTCATTTGCAGTAAATGCATTCGTAGACCTTATCAAAAAGTATGGTCAGGATGAGTATGATTTTTCATTGAGGGAGACACAGACCTATGAGATAATCGAGGATGTTGCCAAAATGAGGAGTGAGCTTGGAATTTTATTTTTAAATGACTTTAATGAAACGGTCATAAATAAGATACTGAAATCGAATGAACTTAAATTTACGCAGTTGTTTATTGCAAAGCCTCATGTATTTATAAGCAGAAAGCATCCGCTCGCAGAAAAAACGATAATAACAAATGATGAGCTTGAGATGTATCCGTATCTCTCATTTGAACAGGGTGAGCACAATTCATTTTATTTTTCAGAGGAAATCTTTTCAGCATCGGAGAGAAAGAAAAATATACGGGTAAGAGACCGGGCAACGCTTTTTAACCTGCTGATAGGACTAAACGGATATACCGTTTGCAGTGGCGTGATAGACAAGAAGCTAAATGGTAAGGATATTATAGCTGTTCCGCTTGCGGATGAGGGAGATATGCGTATCGGTTATATTATGCATAAGAAAGGGATGTTAAGCAGACTTGGGGAAACTTATCTGGAGTCGCTTGGGAAATACTTAACAATGTCAGGAAAGTAACAGAACCGATTATGACTATTGTTTGCTGTTAAAATTAAGAGCTTTATTCTTTTTTGAAAATAGAGTAGGGCTTTTTTGATGCAGCTATTTGAAAAAAATATGATTATATCTATCATGTTTATGTTTGTAAAATGTTATTTATATTGATATTTAAAAATTTGGTGGAATGGAGTAAGATTTTTTTGATATAGTTTTAAACTATGGCTAACCTGTTTTTTTATGTATTATACGATTGGCGGAAATTTAATTATAATGAATTTGTTTTTGAAATAAGAAATAGTAAAGATTAGGTTTTATTAAAATTAGGAAAAGTTGAAAAGCAAAAAACATTAGTACAAAAATGGAGGGTTGAGATGAAAACATCTGTTATAGGTTTCCCGAGAATAGGAACATTAAGAGAGCTTAAATTTGCTTCAGAAAAATATTTTAGAAAAGAGATTAGTGAGGAGCAGCTTAAAGAAACAGCAAAAGAACTTAGGAAAACACATTGGAATATGCAGAAAAATGCAGGAATTGATTTTATTTCAAGCAATGATTTTTCGTTTTATGACATCGTGCTTGACACAGCAGTATTGTTAAATATAATTCCTAAAAGATACAAAGAACTTGATTTGTCGAAAATTGATACATATTTTGCAATGGCAAGAGGTTATCAGGGAGAACACGGTGATGTTAAAGCACTTGCGATGAAAAAATGGTTTAACACAAACTATCATTATATAGTGCCTGAGACAGAGGATGATATACAGATAAAATTGTCAGGTAATAAGATATGGGAGGAATATGACGAGGCAAAAGAACTAGGTATTGAAACAAAGCCGATGCTCACAGGTGCGTACACAATGTTAAAACTTTGCAGATATACGGGAAATAAATCTGAAAAAGATTATGTAGGTGACATCATAGCGGCATATAAAGAACTGTTACAGACTTGCGGTAAAAAGCAGATAGCATGGGTACAGTTTGATGAGCCGGCACTTGTACTTGACATGGATGATAGTGACAAGGCATTATTCCATCAGATTTATGATGAACTGCTTGCTGTTGAAACAGATACGAAAGTTTTATTACAAACTTATTTTGGGGATATTCGTGATCTTTATGAGGAAGTCATAAAGATGCCGTTTGCGGGAATAGGTCTTGATTTCATTGAGGGAAAGCAGACTTGTGACCTTGTTTCTAAATACGGTTTTCCAAAGGATAAGGTACTTTTTGCCGGAGTTGTAAACGGCAAGAATATCTGGAAAAATCATTATGATAAGACATTGAAAGTGTTAAGTGGGCTGAGAGAAAAGGGCATTGATACAGTAATATCAACATCATGTTCACTTCTTCATGTGCCATATACATTGGAAAATGAAGAAAAACTTTCAAAAGAATATACGGCTTATTTTTCATTTGCAAAGGAGAAACTTGTTGAACTTAGTGAACTTGGAAAACTTGCTGACAGTAAAAATTATGCTGAATATGAGATATTTAAGAAAAATTATAAGCTTTTCAGTGGCAGCAGGGATTGCACAAATAAAGATGTAAGAAACCGTCTTTCTAAAGTATGTGAGTCCGATTATGTAAGACTTCCAAAGAGAAGTGAGCGTCAGAAAATTCAGAAAGAAGAATTTAAACTTCCGAAGTTCCCGACAACCACGATAGGTTCATTTCCTCAGACAAAAGATGTGAAAGCAAACCGTTCAGCATTTAAGAGAGGGGAAAAGAAAGAGCAGGAATATGTTGATTTTAATAAGAAAAAAATTGCCGAATGTGTAAAATGGCAGGAAGAAATAGGCATTGATGTACTTGTTCACGGTGAGTATGAGCGAAATGACATGGTAGAATATTTTGGTGAGTCACTCGGCGGATTTTTGTTCACACAGAAAGCGTGGGTGCAGTCCTATGGTACAAGATGCGTGAAACCACCTATCATATGGGGAGATGTATATAGAAATAAACCTATAACAGTAGAATGGTCGGTTTATGCACAGTCACTCACAAAGAAGATTATGAAAGGTATGCTCACGGGACCCGTTACGATACTTAACTGGTCATTCCCAAGAGAAGATATTTCAATAAAAGACTCAATATCACAGATTGCATTAGCAATAAGAGATGAAGTGCTCGACCTTGAAGCAAACGGCATCAAAGTTATACAGATAGATGAAGCGGCTTTAAGAGAAAAACTTCCTCTTAGAAAAACTGACTGGTATAAGGAATATCTTGATTTTGCGATACCTGCATTCCGTCTTACCCACAGCGGTGTAAAGCCTGAAACACAGATACACACGCATATGTGCTACAGTGAATTTACGGACATAATCCCGGCGATTGACGATATGGATGCGGATGTTATAACATTTGAGGCATCACGCTCAGACCTTTTGATACTCGACTCATTCAGAGAAAACAATTTTGAGACGGAAGTAGGACCGGGAGTATATGACATTCATTCACCGAGAGTTCCGTCAGTTGAGGAGATAACCAATGTATTAAAGATAATGCTTACAAAAATAGACAGTGATAAACTCTGGGTAAATCCTGACTGCGGGTTAAAGACAAGAGGAATGAAAGAGTCAGACGCAAGCCTTAGAAATATGGTTTGTGCGTCGAAGAAGATAAGGGAAGAAGCGTAAGAAAAAAGGATGGAAACTTTGAAAATATAGCTGAGTTGGTGTGTTAGTTTTCAATAACAAAAATTGAAAAAATGTCATATTTTTTAAGAATGAAAAATAATACCTAAGAATATACTTGTAATAGCTGAGTTGGTGTATTATAATTAAGTCAGCTAGAAAGATTGATAATAGTGTCATACTGACACAAAAACAAACCCCCTGTAAGTTCGCACCTTATAGGGGGTTTTTCTTGTTTTGATAGAGCAGTCGAGCATCTGCTAGGTTAGTTGTCATTAAAAAATGCTATCTAGCCATTTGCAAATATAGTAGCTGATTATATTTGCTATAATAGCATTAAAGATTGATAATAACGTACTGACACCTCCTCTCTGCTGTCAGATTGGAGAGTGACAACAGTTATAGTATATCAGATGCAGACAAAAAATGACAATTATTATGTAAAAAATATTTCGTTGAACGAAATGTTTGCGTATAACGATAAATCAAGAAATATTGTGGGAAAGGAAGATATTGTTAAGGAAGAAAATGAAAAAATTCTTAAAGAAGAAAATATAAAGCGTATTGTGAAAATGATTAGCAAAGGTTACTCAAAAGAAGAAGTTTTGGAACTTGATTATACGGAAGAAGAATATGAGGAAGCTGAAAAAGGACTGTTTGCAACAGTATAGTGTATGTGAGGTTGAAGATAACACCAGCAGAGAGAGTCGCTTGCACAACTCTCTGCTGGCGTTTATAATGTAAGATAGTTACAGTTAAAAATCCGACGCATCGTATTGGGTGTTTGTTTTTTATTATAATGAGGGGGAAAGTTTATGCGCAAAGTAAGTATAGGAAAACAGGATTATGAATCGTTAATAAAATCAGGCTGTTTTTATGTAGACAAAACATATTTTATAAAAGAATGGTGGGAGTCACAGGATGATGTGACACTTATCACCCGTCCGAGAAGATTTGGAAAAACATTGAATATGAGTATGTTAGAATGTTTTTTCTCAAACAAATATGCAGGCAGAGGTGATTTGTTTGAGGGATTGTCAATATGGAATGATGAAAAATACAGGCAGCTTCAGGGGACATATCCGGTGATATTTATTAGTTTTGCGGAAATCAAGGCAAATAATTTTAAAGATACAAAAAATGACATGGTATCAGTTATAAACGATATCTACAAACAACATTCATATCTTCTTGAAGATGATATGTTGACAGATGCCGAAAGAAATTTATTTAGACAGCTTGATAATTATTCAAATAACACAAATGTAAATAAAGATATATCAAATGAGACAATATACAGGGCGGTTAAAAATCTTGCGGCAATTTTGTATAGAAAATTTGAGAAAAAAGTGATTATTCTTCTTGATGAGTATGATACACCGATGCAGGAGGCATATGTAAACGGATATTGGAATGAACTTGTTGATTTTATACGCAGTTTTTTTAACTCAACTTTTAAAACAAATCCGTATCTTGACAGGGCAATAATGACGGGGATTACAAGAGTATCCAAAGAAAGTATTTTTTCAGACTTAAACAATCTTAATGTGATTACAACTACAAATGAAGAATATAATACAAGTTTTGGCTTTACGGAAAATGAAGTTTTTGCGGCATTGGATGAGGCAGGTTTGTCGGAGAAAAAGGATGATGTGAAGCTGTGGTATGACGGTTTTACATTTGGAAAGCACAAGGATATATATAATCCGTGGTCGATTACAAATTATCTTGACAAGAAAGAGTTTAAGACATATTGGGCGGACACAAGTTCTAATAGTCTTGTCGGCAAACTTATTCAAAGAGGTTCACCGAAAATAAAGAAAGCCATGGAAAAACTTTTAAATGGAGAATATATAACAGTTGGAATTGATGAACAGATAGTGTTTGACCAATTAGATAACGACGAGGATGCGATATGGAGTCTTTTATTGGCAAGTGGTTATCTTAAAGTAGACAGCATGGATATTTGTGTAAGCACAGGAGAGCAGAAATATGAACTGAGTCTTACAAACTTAGAAGTCCGTGTTATGTTTCAGAAATTGATAAAAGGCTGGTTTATGACAGGAGATGATTCGTCAAATGAATTTATAAGTGCATTGATAGATGGTGATTTAGAAGCAATGAATTACTATATAAATAAAATTACATTAAATGTATTTAGTAGTTTTGATGTTGCAGGAAAGGATGAATCAAGAATACGCCCAGAAAATTTTTACCATGGTTTTGTATTGGGACTTATGGCAGGTCAGAGAAATACTTACATTATAAAATCAAACAGGGAAAGTGGTTTTGGTCGTTATGATGTTATGATGATTCCAAAGCAAAGCACAAGTGAAAGTGGAAAGAAACTTCCGGCGATTGTGCTTGAGTTTAAAGTAAAAAGAGACAGCGAAAAATCACTTGAAGAAGCAGTTGAGGCAGCTTTAAAGCAGATAGAAGAAAAAAGATATGATGAAGAAATCTTAGCACTTGGTATAGAAAAAGAAAGAATAAGGCATTATGGATTTGCATTTGAGGGAAAGAAAGTGCTTATAGGGTGATGGGAAATTGTATAAGGTATTTCAGGGGGTAAAAAGAAGTCTTTTGGCGGAAACGAAAAAATCATTGACAATCCCCCAGCCACCATTATATAATCAACTTAGTTATGCAAATGCGACGACGGAGAGAAGTAGCATGATTTATCGTTCAAAGCGAGTGAAGGACGGTGAGAGCTTCGCAAAGTGAATTCATGTGAATAACACTCTATCAGCAGCGAACTGAACACAGCCTGCCGTATGCAGCAGATTGAAATTATTATCGGACATAAGTATTGTATTGATATGGTTTCATACTGTATATAAAGTTTGTCAGTAGGGGAGCCGTAAGCTGCACGACAGACAGCATATGAGTGACTGACAAGACAGTAATTCGGGTGGTACCGCGGACAATAATATGTTCGTCCTGAACTTTTTAGTTTGGGGCGGACTTTTTTATGTTATAGAAAAATGCTTGTAACATAGCGGAAAGCCAACGAGAATTGCAAAGCAATTCTTGGGGGGCAAAACGCTGGTTTTGCCCTTTTTATTTTTTAGGAGGTAAAAATGAACGTAGGAAACATTTATCGTGACAAAACATTAAACGACATTGGCGAGAGCAATGTCGGTGAAACATTAAGACTTGCCGGATGGGTAGAAAATATCCGTGACCACGGCGGTGTATCATTTGTTGACCTTAGGGATATGTATGGTGTTATGCAGGTTGTTATGCGTGACACAAAACTTCTCGATGGTATAAGCAAAGAGGATTGTATCTCAGTTGAGGGTGTCGTAGAGCACAGAGATGAGGAGACATACAATCCAAAGATACCGACAGGAACTATCGAGCTTGAAGCACACAAGGTAGAAGTTCTTGGCAGAGTTTACAGACAGCTTCCTTTTGAGATTATGACATCAAAAGAGACAAGAGAGGATGTTCGTCTTAAATACCGTTATCTTGACCTTAGAAATGCAAAGGTTCGTGACAATATGATTTTTAGATCAAATGTTATAAGTTTTCTTCGTCAGAAGATGACAGACATGGGATTTTTAGAAATTCAGACACCTATCCTTTGTGCTTCATCACCTGAGGGTGCAAGAGATTATATCGTACCATCACGCAAATTCAAAGGTAAATTTTATGCATTGCCACAGGCACCACAGCAGTACAAGCAGCTTCTTATGGTGTCAGGTTTTGACAAGTATTTCCAGATAGCACCTTGTTTCAGAGATGAGGATGCGAGAGCAGACCGTTCACCGGGAGAGTTCTACCAGCTCGATTTTGAGATGAGCTTTGCAACACAGGAAGATGTATTTAAGGTTGGTGAGGAAGTCCTCACGGCAGCATTTGAGAAATTTGCACCTGAGGGATATGAAGTTACACAGGCACCATATCCTATCATCAGCTACAAACAGGCAATGCTTGAGTTTGGTTCAGACAAGCCTGACCTTAGAAATCCGCTCCGCATTGTCGATGTTACAGATTTCTTCCAGAGATGCACATTTAAGCCGTTCCATGGAAAGACAGTCCGTGCGATAAATGTCCATGCAAAACTTTCAAAGGGACAGCATGAGAAACTTCTCAAATTTGCACAGTCTATCGGAATGGGCGGACTTGGTTATCTTGAAGTTCTTGAAGATAAGTCATATAAGGGACCTATCGACAAATTTATTCCTGATGACATGAAACAGGAAATTGCTGATATAGCAGGACTTACACCTGGAGATACAATCTTCTTTATCGCAGACAGAGAAGCACAGGCAGCTCTTTATGCAGGACAGATTCGTACAGAGCTTGGAAACAGACTTGACCTTATCGAGAAGAACAGCTACAGATTTTGCTATATAAACGACTTCCCAATGTATGAGTATGACAATGAGGAGAAGAAATATATCTTTACTCACAATCCATTCTCAATGCCACAGGGCGGACTTGAAGCATTAAACACAAAAGAGCCGTCAGAAATCCTTGCATACCAGTATGACATTGTATGTAACGGTATCGAGCTTTCATCAGGAGCAGTCCGCAACCATGACCTCGACATAATGGTTAAGGCATTTGAAATTGCAGGCTATACAGAGGAAGACTTAAAGGAAAAATTCGGAGCACTCTACAATGCATTCCAGTTTGGAGCACCACCACACGCAGGAATGGCACCGGGAGTAGACCGTATGATAATGCTTCTTCGCAACGAGGAAAACATCCGTGAGATAATACCATTCCCGATGAACGGAAATGCACAGGATCTTATGTGTGGTGCACCAAACGAAGTAAGCGAGCAGCAGCTTAGAGAAGTGCATATAAAAGTAAGACAGTAAATGTGATATGTGATAAGATACTGCTGATAAAATATAGGATTACACAGTTATGTAATTCTGAGTAAAATAACAGATTTTTGAGAAAAAATATTTATTACATTCTTGATTTGTGTTGTGCAGAAGCATAGCAGCATGGAATGTGTAAAGTAAAGAAACAGAAAAAAGCCATATTGTAAATATAATTTTTATATTTGCAATGTGGCTTTTTTTGTTACTGGGATTATCTGTAAGTGTGCTATAATTTAAAAAGTAGAGAGCTGTGTATGAATATTGAAAATAAAAAATGTAACACAATGGATAGTGTGTTACATTTTTGTTTACATAACATTTATCGGCAGTCAGATTGGATACTTTAGCTTTTTTTTGAAATTTTTGAAAATTGTTAATAGTTCAGCTATAAAAAAATTAGGTATTTGCGAAACTATCATAAATCTTGATTAAATTGTGCAGCTATAACAAATAGTGTTAGTCGGCATTTTTGTCGTCGTCAGTACTTAATCAGCGTTTTTTGCTGATTTATGTACTGCTACGAACGACAACATAGCGAAAGCGTGCCGACGATAGTATTTGTTATAGCTGTGCAATTGATACAACATATAGTTAGTTTCGCAATTACCTAGCTATAAAAAATAATTGAAAGGATGGATTATTGAAATGAAACTTACTCAGCCTATTCGTGATATTGTGGAATTAGATAAGATTAAGAAATATTATTGCGATATTAAGCCAAATAAAAGAAATTATCTTCTTATTGTATGCGGACTTAATACCGCTTTGCGTATTTCTGATATTTTAAAACTTCGTTGGAAAGATGTATATAATGAAAGTCTGCTGTCTTTCAAATCTCATATTGATGTAAAAGAGAAGAAAACAGGAAAGAAAACGACTATTTTTATAAATGATAATTTAAAAGAAGCATTGGCATCATATTTGAAAGAAATTTTTGAAAAGAAAGAAAATTTATGTGAGGTGATGGAACAATTTATTTTTCTGGGTCAGAAATCAGAAAATAAGCCTATCAGCAGGATTCAGGCATTTCGCATAATATCATCCGCAGCAAAAAAATGTCTGCTCAGTCAAAAGGTGAGCTGCCATTCGCTCAGAAAAACATTTGGGTATCATGCCTGGAAAAAAGGAGTGTCACCTGCATTGCTTACAAACATCTATAATCATTCGTCATATAAAATAACAACAAGGTATCTGGGGATAGACCAGGATGACAGGGACGAAGTCTTTTGCCTTGTAAATCTATAGTGCAATAAACAGGCTTAAAATTTGTATCAATGTGGCAGTTGGGTTATAGGTTATGTTTAGAGATGCTCAAATGCATACTTAATAAAACTATCAGCAAAGAAAACAAAAAATTTCATACGGGCACAAATAACATTATTGCCGTATTGCAGGTGTAAACCGTAATTGTGCATAAAAGTTTTGTGTCTGTTTGTAATGTAAAAATCTTGTATTCAGATTTAATGCATCATCAAAATTCTTCTAATATATTTTTAGTCACATCATTTTATAATAATAATTTCAGCTTTTATCATGTGTTCTAACTAAAATCACATATTTCATAAAAAATATTTTCAAATAAAGTTTTCATAAAAGTAAAAAAATGTAACACACTATCCATTCTGTTACATTTTCGATTACAAGGCAAGGATATAGCAGTTTTCGGTTATAAATAGTATTTCGTTAAATATTTATTTTAATTCAGTTTGCTAAAAATTATTGCTAAAAACTACATATGTAGTGTCAGGACAACAAATAATTGATGCATTGAATAAGCACGCACTCTCAAAAGTACATTCAAGCTCAATATATTAAAGATTTACTTTTTGTCGTACTGGTATAAATCAATAAAAGACAGGCTGAGAAATAAAAATGTGATATGAAATAGCAGCTAAAAAAACTGCCGTAAATAAAATACAGGGAGGTAATGCAAATGTTAAGGCTTTCAGTTGAAAACAAAGAGTATCTCATGGTTGGAGATAATGTAAAGATTATTTTTCTAGGTGGTTCAGGAAATCATCACAGGATAATGGTAGATGCACCGAAGGATGTGAATATAGTCAGAAGCAAAGCTCTTAAAAAACATATGAAAGAAAATGGGATAGAGTGTGAGTTTCCTTCTTACTATGAAGAAAAAGAGCATCCTGAAAAATATCGCAGAAAATAAAAATTTAGAAGCTGTTTTTGCATCGACAGTCAGCAAAGTGACTGTATTTATGTACAAGCAGCAAAGCGGATTGCGTATATCCGCATGGCTTTGGTAATAAATCAGTGAACAGATGATAATGTCTTATATTTTGATGTAATAGTCAAAAGCAGATAGAGATGTATGCTTACATACAAATTGCTATCTGCGGCTTGACTCTAAAAATCATATTTTTCAGATAAGACAGTGTGGATTTTTCAGAGTTTTATTAATCGAAAATGATACAGCGGCATCGTGCATTGATTTTATTATAAATAAAAATACAAAACAAATTTCACAATACGCTCACAAACGGATTTGGAGCGTAGGAAAAACACGGAGGTAATTATTATGGCAATGATAGTACAGCACAATATGTCAGCAATGAACGCTAACAGAATGTTAGGAGTAACAAGCAGCTCGCTTTCAAAATCAACAGAAAAACTTTCTTCTGGTTATAGAATTAACCGTGCAGCAGATGATGCGGCAGGACTTTCTATTTCAGAGAAGATGAGAAGCCAGATTCGTGGTTTAAATAAAGCTTCTGCAAATGCACAGGATGGTATCTCACTTATACAGACAGCAGAAGGTGCATTAAATGAATCTCACTCAATTCTTCAGAGAATGAGAGAACTTTCAGTACAGGCATCAAACGGTACAGAGACAGATGACGACCGCGAGGCAGTACAGAAGGAAATCAGTCAGCTTCAGGAAGAACTTACAAGAATTTCAAGCACAACTGAGTTCAACACAATGAAGCTTCTTGATGGAAGCCAGGGTGGAAGCTCATCTACAACAAGTTCCGGACCAAAGTTTGGTGTGATAGATTCTACATTAGATGGTGCGCTTGTTACTTCAAATGTAGCAGGAATTAAGGTTGCAACAGCAGCCAGTACTGATACAAAAGTAGGTCAGGAAACAGCAATTTGGGATGATGCTGGAACAACATTAAAATTAAATCTTTCTAAAAATAAAGTTTATACTCAGGATGAGATTGACGATATTATAGCAAATGCAAAGCAGGAAGACAGCTCGGCAACTGCAGCTCCGGCAGAAGTGAAAGTGACATTAAAGAATGGTATTTTTAATGCAGATGCGGATACTACAGACGGAAAAGCGACAGCAGCGGGAGCGAAGGCTGCTTCTAATGATGCAACGGTTACTGGTTTTGTAGGTGCAGATACAATTAAATTTACAGCTAATAAATATGGTGCAGAATTTAATAATACTGTATTTAAGTTTGCTTTTGACAAGGAAACTGGAAAAGAAGAGGTAGAAACAACAACAGCTATTACTACTGATGCTGCTAACAATATTACTGCAGGTGAGTATACAATTCATCTTGCAGCCGGTAAAGAGTACACAGCCGAAGATATAGAGGATATCCTTAAAACAGCAGGATTTGACTTTGATGTAACTTTGAGCGGAGCTACTCCGGATCAACCAAATACTTTGTTTGCTACAAGCGGAGCTACTACAGTTGATGATATTACAATGGCTGCTGGTGCAGGACTTGGAAGTGAAAAAGCATTATGGGGACAGGATGGATATGACAGTGTTTCTTCAAATGCAGGAATTACTCTCCAGATTGGTGCCAATGAAGGCCAGACAATGAGCTTTTCTATTGACGATATGAGTGCAAGATCACTCGGCGTAGATGGAAACAAGATTGATATTGCTACTCAGTCAGGTGCTCAGAAAGCTACTACAACTATTGATGCAGCTATCAAGAAAGTATCTGCTCAGAGAAGTAAACTTGGTGCTGTTCAGAACCGTCTCGAGCATACAATAGCAAACCTTGATACAGCCGCTGAGAATACTCAGACATCTGAGTCTCGTATCCGTGATACAGATATGGCTTCTGAAATGGTTGTATACAGCAAGAATAACATTCTTTTACAGGCAGGACAGTCTATGCTTGCACAGGCTAATCAGTCTAACCAGGGTGTACTTTCACTTCTTCAGTAATGAAATGATATGAGGTGTTTGCGGGATTGTGAAAATTGCGTAGCAATGGAGCAATCCGTGGTATCATTTTCATAAGCTTAGATAAAAATAAGCTGTTTCATGCAAATTAAAAAATCGCTGTGGAATATCATAGTATTATCAGATATTCTGCAGCGATTTTTGGTATATAGAAAAATATATAATGTCAAACGCACATTCAGATGTTATTATATGAGGTAAACATAAGCTGATTAGCAGCGACTGACAGGGTTATAAATGTAATAAATGGCAGGTTTTACTGTTACAAAACAAAGGCTCGAAATATGTCAAAAACTTGAAACTTTTCTGCATATATATTATCATTATTAAAACTGGGAGTATCAATGGAAAGAAAAACTTACGAGAGAAGCAGAGAAAAAAAGGTTATCTCTTTTGCGGGAAACGACGGGGAACAGTGATTTAATCTGAGGAGAATAGTAAATGAAAAATAAAAAAGAATACATGATAATTTTTGTAACTGTAGCGGCATTGCTTATTGATATTTTAGGCAGGGAATTTGCCGTAAAGTTTGTATTGCCGGTGTGGACTGACTCGATAGGAACTTTTTTGGTCGCATATTTATACGGTCCCGTCTGTGGTGCTTTTGTTGGATTTACCAACAATATTATTTATGGAATATTTGTTGAACAGGAATTGATATATTGTGTTGTCGGAAGTATGCTTGGGATTATTGTGGGGATTTATTCAAAAAAGAGAGTCTTTGACAAACAGTTTACGACGATGACTTTAGGTATGGGGCTTGCATTGTTTTCGACTGTTATGGCAGTTATGGTAAACGCATTGTTATATAGTGGCAATATAAGTAATGTATGGGGAAATCAGGTTATGCTGCTGTGTGTTGACAAGGGACTGCCCAAATTTATTTCTTATATAGCCGGTCAGTTTTGTGTGGAATTTATGGATAAGATACTGACTGTAGAGATAATGTATTTATTGCTCAAAATTGCTCATTATATCAGAAAAAAACTCAACAAAAGATTTAAAACAATAACACAAATAATCATTTTAGCTGTAGTCATGGCAGGAGTTTGCTGCGGAAAAACAGACAAGACAGCGGCGGCACACAATAAGTCAGTGCAGACTTCAAAAGCAGGATATACATCAGAGACAAAAGCAGGGAAAGTATCAAAAGCAAATTCAGAAAATAACAAATCGGAATTATATTCGGAATACAATTCGGAATTGTATTCCTATATACAGACACAGTATTCAAAGGATGAGGGACTTTTATCAGGTGAGGCTAATGATATTGTCCAGACAAAGGATGGAAAGCTTTGGATAGGCACTTATGCGGGGCTTTTTAAGTATGATGGAGTGAAATTTGTCTGTTTTCAGGATATTAGTTCGGTCAAAAGTGTAAATTGCCTGTATGTTGATGAAGAGGGAAGATTGTGGGTTGGAACCAATGATAATGGTGTTACTATTTTTATCAATGAGGATGCCGTTAATGTGGTGGATGACCAAAACGGACTTCTTTCAAATTCAGTAAAGAAGATAGTATGTGATTCACATGGAAATTATTATATTGGAACTTCAGAGGCATTATCGGTAGTATCTCTTAGCGGAGGAGTCAAGGTGACAAAAACATTTAAAAACATAAAAAATGTGGTGTCAATGACTGCTGATGATAATGGAAATGTTGCCGGTGTAACTGAGAGGGGAGAAATGTTTTGGATAAGTGATGGCAAACTTATAAATACTCCGAAAGCTGTCAGCAAATTTAAGGATTGCAATGAAGTTTATTTTTCAAAAGCCGGTCAGTTATATATTGGTACGACCGGAAATTCGATATACATATTTGATATGGAATCAAAAAAGCTTAAACTTAAAGATAAAATCAGGATAAGTGGTTTTGAATCTATAAATTACTTTTATCAGGCGGATAATGATAATATGTTTGTGTGTTCAGATACAGGTGTGGCAGTTCTGGGTAAAAACGGCAGTTATCACAAGATAAATACAAACAATTTTAACAGTTCGATTGACAGTATGCTTGTTGATTATCAGGGAAATTTATGGTTTAGTTCGTCAAGACTAGGACTTCTTGAAATGTGTAAGTCCTCGTTTGAGGAGATATTTCAAAATATTGGTATGACGGCGGTTGTAAATTCTACGGAAAAGTGGGACGGCATACTTTTTTGCGGTACCGATGACGGTCTGGTCGCTGTTAATGGAAGAAAAAAAGTAAGTAATCAGCTTACAAGGCAGCTTCAAAATGTCAGGATAAGATGTTTGAAAGCAGACAGCAAAAATACATTGTGGATAGCCACAACAGAAATGGGAATATATAAAGTCACAATAAATAAAAATGGCGGGTATGACATTAAAAATTTCACTGATAAACAGGGAATACCGGGGATGCGGTTTAGAAATATAATTGAATGTAGTGATGGCAGGATTATGATTGCAGGAGATTACGGTGTTGCAATTATGTCGGGGGACAGAGTTGTAAATGTTCTTGACTCAAAGAATGGTATGCTCAATGAAAAGTCTTTATGTCTGCTGGAGCATAAAGACGCGTGTTATGTTGGCTCGGATGGTGGCGGAATAACTAAAATTGACAAAAACGGCAAAGTAACGCAGATAACAAAAAAAGACGGATTGTCATCGGATGTAGTTTTGCGTATGGTTAGTGAGACAGTCTATGGCGGAATGTTTATTGTTACAAGCAATGGTCTTTGTTATATGTCTAAAGACGGTAAGGTCAAGAGTCTTGATAAATTTCCGTACAGCAATAATTATGATATAGTATGCAATAAGAATGGAATCTGCTGGGTGCTTGGCAGTGCGGGAATCTATGAGGCAAAGATAAAGGAACTGATTAAAAATGTGAGAAGCGATTATCTGCTGATAAATTCAAAACATGGTCTTAGAGCATCACTGGTTGCAAATTCATGGCCATGCAGGGAAAGTGATGCTTTGTATCTTTGCTGTGATACAGGTGTGGTAAAGGTAAATATGTCAGACGGCAGTAAGGGTGATGATTCATACCGTATGATTATGAATTATGTTGAGATTGATGGCGAAAAGGTGGCAATAGACCGTATAGATACATTAAAGATGTCGGCAGATTCAAGACAGATTACATTTGCACCGGAGATATTAAATTATTCTGTGAAAGATCCGTATATAAGTGTTAAGTTAGAAGGACACGACACAAAGAGGCGAACCTGTCTGTTAAGTGAGTTTAATAAGATAACATATACTGATTTAAAAACCGGCAGATATGTGTTTAAAATATCAATTTTAGACGGCTATGATGGAAATGTTATAGAATCAGGAAGTTATATTATTGATAAAGAGAATGAAATGTATCAATATTGGTGGTTCAGGCTTTATATCTGTATCATAGCAGGGCTTGTGCTTATATGGCTTACATGGTTTATTACGAGAACCTGTATGCAGAGGACAATGCTTAAACAGAAGCTCGAACTCGAATATGCAAAGAAACAGATTAAGATGAGCAATGAAACGATTCTCTCAATCGCACGCACCGTTGATGCAAAAGACTCCAATACAAGTCAACATTCATACAGGGTATCGGAGTATTCGGTTGCGATAGCAAAAAGACTTGGTTTTTCTGATGAAAAATGTGAAAATCTCCGCAAGATGGCGTTACTTCATGATATAGGAAAGATCGGAATACCTGATGCGATATTAAATAAGCCGGCGAAACTCACAGATGAAGAATATAAGATAATGAAAACCCATGTAACGCTGGGTGCTGATATATTAAAGGACTTCACGCTGATAGATAATGTAAATATAGGAGCATTGTATCATCATGAAAAGTATGACGGGACAGGTTACTGTTACGGACTAAAAGGTGAGGATATTCCTATTGAAGCACGCATTATCGGTATTGCGGATGCGTTTGATGCGATGACGGCAAACCGTGTATATCGAAAGCAGCTTGACATTGATTATGTGACAAACGAATTAAAACGCTGCAGTGGTACACAGTTTGACCCGAAACTGGTTAAGATAATGTTGTCACTTATGGATGAAGGTATCATTGATGTGGAAAGTTTATACGCAAGATCAAAAGGAGAAACGGAAGAATGAAAAAAAGATACGCATTATGCCTGATAACCTGTATTGTCATGACTTTATGTTTGTTTGGAATACATAATCTTACAAAAACGGAAGAAAAACATATTAAGGTTGGTTTTATTTTTGTAGGTGATGAGATTACACCTTATACAAACAATTTTATAAAGGCAAGAAATCATATCAAGGAGGTGTATGGTGACCGGATAGAATGTGTTACGACATACAATGTGACAGAAGGACAGATTGAAAAACCTTTGCAGGAGCTTATCGACGGTGGGTGTGATTATATAATTGCGGCGAGCTATGGTTATGGACCGGATGTCAAGGCAGTGGCAAAAAAATATCCGAATATACAATTCTGCGTACCTACAGGAGATAATGCAAATGAAAAGCCGGTTTTGTCAAATTATCATAACTGTTTTGGAGAGATATATCAGGGCAGATATGTGTGTGGAAAAGTAGCCGGAATGAAGATAAAGCAGATGATAGATGAAAATATCATTACAAAGGAGCAGGCAAAAGTCGGTTATGTGGCGGCATTTCCGCTGCCGGAAGTAATATCGGGATATACATCATTTTATCTCGGTGTCAGGTCAGTAGTACCGGAAGCTGTCATGACAGTGAAGTACACAAATACCTGGTCGAGCTATTCTACGGAAAAACAGGCGGCAAAAGAGCTGGTTGATGAGGATTGTGTTGTTATATCACAACATTCAGATACGGTCGGACCGGCAGCTATATGTGAAAATGCTCAGAGGGATATACCGGTATATCACGTAGGGTACAATCAGAGTATGACAGATATTGCACCGACAAGATCGCTTGTAAGCTGCTGTGTGGATTATTCAAGCTATTTTGAGCAGTCGGTATATGCTTTATTGCATGATAAAAAGATAGAAGAATGTATTGACGGCCGTACCTATAAGCAGGATGCCATGGCAGGGCTTGATAAAGGCTGGGTAAGGATACTTGATATAAACGAAGCAATAGTGCCAAAAGGAACAAAGGAGATGGTGGAGGACACTATAGAAAAAATTGAAAAGGGAAAACTGGAAGTGTTTTCAGGTCCTTTTACCGGTGTAAGTGTATTTGACCGGAATGATAAGATAAATCTTAATACTCCGTATAAAGAAAATGCAAATTCATCCTCACCGTCTTTTAGCTATGTTCTTGACGATGTTATCACTATTGAAAAAATGAAAGAGGAGTGATAAGTCTGCTGTACAGCAGCGGCTTACAGTTTACCGGCAGGTTTATGAATGTAATAAATGTAAGGCTTGAATGTTACATTTTGTTGTGTTCATTTACATTTTTCACTTGCTTTTCAGTCAGATGTTTGTTATATTTAACTATATAAAAGTGTAAATTATTTTAAGTTTTTGTCAAATATAACAATTATCCACGGATGACAGTACAGAAGTGGAAAAGAAAAAGATGAAAAACTAAAATATGCAGAAAAGGTACACGATTTTGGAGATTTTTTATCGGAGGTAAGTATGAGAAATTTAAGTAAAAAGCTTGTGAGCTTAGGTACTTGCATAGTTATATGCAGTACCGCAATATTGGCAGGTGGCTGCAGCAGTTCAAAAAATTCATCGACATCAAACGGAGGAAAGATTGATATGAAAGCACTTGAAAAAGAGGAAAAAGAATTAAAGCCTGATTATACGGTGAAATATGACGGCATAAAAAAGGCATCCATAGATGCAGGTGTAAGTGTCCATGATCCTTCTATATTAAAGGTTGATGATACATATTATATTTATGGCTCGCATATGTCTACTGCAAAGTCAACTGATCTTAGAAACTGGACAAGTATCGGTGACGGATACACAACGGATAATCCGGTATATAAAAACCTGTTGGCAAATGAGAAAGCGTTTAAGTATTCAGGTGGAGCGTTCAGTGCTATTCCTACTGATGACAACGGAACTCATGTATGGGCACCTGATGTTGTATATAATAAGAAGTTAAAGAAATATTTCATGTATTATTGCACATCATCAACATGGAATGCATCAAATCTGTGCTATGGAACTTCTGATTCTCCGGAGGGACCGTATGAGTGGAAAGGTGCTCTTATCTATTCAGGATTTACTTCGGATACTCTTAAGGATACGGATGTCTGTGATTATGTGACTGAAGATTATGCAAAGAAACATTACATAACAAGTAACGGTGGCGACTTTGAGGAATACAATTATAATGAGTGTCCTAATGCCATCGACCCTACTACATTTTATGATGAGGACGGAAAGATGTGGATGGTCTACGGCTCATGGTCAGGCGGTATCTTCCTGATTGAGATTGATGAGAATACGGGGAAAGTCATTCATCCTAAAGCTGATGAGAAAAATAATGTTGACGCATATTTTGGAAAGAGACTTATCGGCGGCGGTCATGTAGCGATAGAGGGACCGTGGATTGAGTATGATAAAGAAGCCGGTTATTATTATCTGTTTGTATCGTATGGTTCGCTTACAAGTGACGGCGGTTACCAGATAAGAGCTTTCCGTTCAAAGAAAGTTGACGGACCTTATGTGGATATGAAAGGAAATACACCAAAGCCAGACTCAGGTGATGAATCATTTTTTGGCCTTAAACTTTCAGGAAACTATATGCTCCCTAGTCTTGAAAAGGCATATAAGGCAACGGGGCATAACTCAGCACTTATAGATAGTGACGGAAAGAGATATATCGTAAACCATACGAGATTCGATGATGGAACAGAGGCTCATGAGCCGAGAGTGCATCAGTATCTTCTTAATGAAGACGGCTGGCCATGTATGCTGCCTTATGCGACAGACGGCGAGACGGTTTCTGAAAAAGGTTATGATAATGAAAAGATTATCGGAGATTATTATGTTGTAGACCAGGACACAACGGTAGACGGTGAGATAGCAAAGCCGTTTAAACTTATCTTTACTGATAAGGGCAGTGTGTTTGGAAAAGACATAAAAGGGATATGGACTGTTAAGGATGGCACATACTATGTTACGATAAAGTATGACGACGAAGAGTTTAAAGGCGTGTTCTGTGATATGAAAGATGAGGCAGGCACAAAGTGTATGACATTCTCAGCGGTAGGAAAGAATAAGAGCCTTTGGGGAGTAAAGTATTATAAATAGAAGCAACGGAGGAAAGGCAGATGGCAAAGAAAATTGATGCAAAGTTGAAACGACAGATAATAGATGTGAGTAAGAGCGTGGCTGCGTGGGTGTTTGTGACAGCGGCATCTTTTGGCTATTGGCTGGTGGTGCTTCTGATTGCTTCGCTTGTGCTTCTCAATGTATGGCATGTAACATTTGACTCCATACTAAAATATTCATTTGTACTTATGATAATAACTTCGGTGGTTTATCTCGGATTTCAGATTAAGAAATGGGTGAGATGAGCGTAGATGGCTTATGTTATGGCTGAACTGTTACAATTAATGAATTTAAAATTCCGGATGAGATATATCCGGAATTTTTTTGGCGGTAAACAAATTTGGCATATAATGAAAATGCGTTTTGAAATATCAGAATATATATATCTTTTTTCACGATTTTTTATAATAAAAATTATTTTTAGTATAAAAAAGTTTATTGAAATTTTATGATTGAGATAATTGTAAAATAAATCAAATTTTGTTTAGTTGTTTCTAAATGTTTTGTTTTAGGACAAATTTAGAAATTGTATTGTGCAAGGTGTATTAAGAATGGTACTGTTGTCAAGTGGGTTTTATGTGCATATTGCTAAAAAGTGGCTGAAATTTGTTATCAAGGTGAAAGAAATATACAACAATTTGACTATGATTGGCATTGACTTTTGTTCAAAATCATAGTATTATAAAATAAACTAAAGTAATTTATGAAAATATAAAAATACTTAAGCAAGAAACAATTTAAGGAGGAAGTTATGCGGCACAAAAAAATTGGAGGTAAGTTTAAAAAGACAGTTGCTGTCGGACTTATCGTGTCAATGGCACTCGGGTCTGCAACTCTCAGAAGTTTTGCGAAAGATGTAAGTGACGATAGTACATCAGGCTCAAAAACTGAAAGTTCGGATTCAGACAGTAAGTCATCAGTGACATCTGAAGAGTATTCCAGTGAGAGAATATCGACGATTTATACAAATATCAGCAAAAAATATAAATTGTCTGATTATACCGGTGAAGCGGTTTCGATACCGGTAGACAGTTCTGTTACGGGAAACAGCAAAAGTTATCTTACTACTAAAGTTAAAGGCTATGAAAAAAATAATAAAGTTCTTGATTTGACAAGTGGTAAAAAAGTAACACTTGATTTTGAGGTTCCGGAGGACGGTCTTTATTATATGAATTTTGATTATCTTTCATATGATGAATCAATACTTCCGGTTTCAATGAAGATGAAGGTAGACGGAGATTATCCGTTTTACGAATGTCGAAGTCTTGAGTTTGAGACAACCTGGAAATTAAGTGATGAACCGTCATATGACAGATATGATAATGAAGCGGTTACAATTCCAAATAAGCAGATACAGTGGGAAAACAAATATCTGATGGATTCAAGTTATCGCCATTCAGATCCGCTTAAAGTTCAGCTTACAAAAGGAAAACATTCCATTGAACTTAGTGTTGACGAAGGAAACTTCCTTTTAGGAAATATCTCCCTTGAGGCACCTGTAGCTGTTGAAGAATATAAAGGTTCTTCTGACAAAGCAGATGGAAAAGAACTTATTACGATTCAGGGTGAAGATTATACGACAACAAATGATTCAGCTATTCACGGCGTTGCCGAGTATGATACAAGTGTTGATCCATATCAGGCTAAAGATACGGTGTTAAATACGCTTGATTCTGATTCATTCAGTACGGCAGGTCAGAAAGTAACATATGAATTTGAAGTTAAGACAGCTGGAAATTATAAGATTGCAGCAAACTATCGTCAGTCAGAAAAAACAGACTTCCCTGTATTCTGTGATGTTGCAATCGATGGAAAAGTTCCAAACAGTGCATTTAAAGATTACAGCATGGCTTATACTACAAAGTATAAAACAGCTACCATGCAGGATTCAAAAGGTGAGGATTTGAGTGTACATCTCGAAGCAGGAAAACATACGATTTCTTATACCATAAGCATGAATCCTATTTCATATATTATGGAAGAGATTGATGAAGTAATGTCAGATGTAAATGACCTTGCACTTGAGATTACAAAGGTTGCCGGTACAAATGCTGATAAGTATCGTGACCTCAAGCTTTCAAAGTATATTCCAAATCTGGAAAAGACACTTTACAGTTATTCAGACAGACTTACAAAGCTTGAAAAGAGTGCTGTTAAGTGGAGCGACAGTGACAAGAATGTAGCTGTTATGTCGTCACTCATTATCGCAGCAAAGCAGTTGAAGAGTCTTGCAGACAGTCCTGATTCGATTCCATATCGTATAGACGAGTTGTCAACAAGCTCAAACTCAGTAAACCATTATCTTGCAACAACGATTGATAACCTTATTGCAAACGATCTTGCAATAGACAGGATTTACATTTATCAGGATGGAGCAAAACTTCCATCGAAGCCGGGATTTTTTAAGTCTTGTGCGATGAATGTTTCAAGATTTGTGGCATCATTTACTGATCAGGCTTACTCAACAAAGAATACAAACAGCGATCATATACAGGTCTGGGTAAACCGTTCAAGCCAGTATGTGCAGATTATGCAGAAAATGATTGATGAAAAGTTCACACCAAAGACGGGAATCAATGTTGATATAAGTATCATGCCTGACCAGTACAAACTTGTACTTTCAAATTCATCGGGAAATGCACCTGATGTTGCGACAGGTATCAACTACACGATTCCTTATGAGCTTGGTATCAGAGGTGCACTTGTCAATATGGCACAGTATGATGATTTTAAAGAATCGACAGATGGTTATGAGCCGGGATTCTTTATGACAGGTTCAATAAATGATGGTATTTATTCAATGCCGGAGACAATGAACTTCTGGGTATTGTTCTACAGGACAGATGTTCTTGAAAAACTTAATCTTGAAATTCCGAAGACAATGGATGATGTAATAGATATGCTTCCAAAACTTCAGATGAGAGGTTTGAATTTCTATTATCCGACAGCAGGTATGACGCTCATGAGAAACTTCCATGGTACTACACCTCTTATCGTGCAGAATGGTGGTTCACTCTATGCTAAGACGGCAGCCAACGGCACGGCAATCGGAAATGAGAAGTCGGTAAACGGATTTACAAAACTTACGGATTTGTTTACTGTTTATAATATGCCTGTCAATGTTGATAACTTCTATCAGCATTTCAGAAATGGTGATATGCCTATCGGAATTGCGGATTATGCAACATTTAATATGCTTACAAATGCAGCTCCTGAACTTTCAAGTTCTTGGAAAGTTGCACTTATCCCAGGTACTCAGAAATCAGACGGAACTATTGACCGTTCAGTCTGTGGATGTGCTGAGAGCAGTGTTATCTTTAAGAGTAATTCTGAGAGACAGAAAAAGGCATGGGAATTTGTTAAATGGTGGTCTTCAACAGAGACACAGGCAGAGTTTGGACAGACTATTCAGATTACATATGGTGGTGAATATATCTGGCCTACGGCAAATACAAAAGCGTTTGCACAGCTTCCTATAAATTCTGATACAAAGAAGATTGTTGAAGAGACAGCAAAGAATGTTAAGGACGTTGCGAGAGTTCCGGGTACATATCTCCTCGAACGAGAGATGAGTAATACATTTAATGATATTGCCGTAAACGGTGATAACGAGCAGACGCGTATAGACAAAGCGGTTAAGACCGTAAACCACGAGTTTGAAAGAAAACTTGAGGAATTCGGATATAGTGACAGTGATGGCAAAGTAATAAAAGATTATAAAATTCCGACTTATGAATCTGTAAAGAAACTGCTTGGCAGAACAGATGATGACGAATAATATAATCGGAGGGATGAGAAAGAATATGGCTAACGAAAATAAAGAAAAATTAGTTAGAAAGCCCGGTAAGAAGAAAACCGGCATTAGAAAAAGAGAAAATTCAAACACAAACGGTTATCTCTTTATGCTGCCATATGCTCTTATGTTTGTGGTATTCATATTACTTCCGACAGTATTAGCGGTTGTACTTTCATTCACAAACTTTAATGCGATTCAGTTCCCAAAATTTGTAGGATTTTTGAATTACATTACACTTATTACAAGTGATGAAGTATTTATGCAGTATGTATTGCCAAATACCGTATTGTATGCGGTTGTTGTAGGTATCGGAGGATATATTTTATCCTTCGTGCTTGCATGGGCACTTTGTAACCTTACAAAAGTTCCAAGAACTATATTTGCCCTTATCTTATACTCACCGAGTATGACAGCAGGTGTTGCGATGACAGTTCTCTGGAAGGTTATCTTCTCAGGTGACCAGACAGGTCTTTTGAATGCATGGCTTATGAACCTCGGTCTTATAGACGAACCTATCATATGGCTTGTAAATACAAAATACCTTTTACCTATAGTTATTATCATAGGTCTTTGGTCTTCAATGGGTGTAGGTTTCCTCTCAATGATAGCAGGTATCTTAAACTCAAATGAAGAACTTTATGAAGCAGCAGCTATTGATGGAATCAAGAATCGTTTCCAGGAAATGATATACATAACAATTCCTCAGATGAAACCTCAGATGTTGTTCGCAGCGGTTATGGCAATCGTAAATGCGTTCCAGAATGGTCTTATATCTACACAGCTTACCGGTAATCCGTCACCCGGATATGCGGCACAGCTTATTGTAAACCATATAGAAGATTACGGTTTCTTAAGATACGAGATGGGTTATGCGGCAGCAGTTTCAGTTGTATTGTTATTAATCGTTCAGATATTCTCGAAAGCGGCAAATGCACTTTTGACGGAAAAAGACGATTTTTAAAAGAGGAGGAAAAAAGAAATGGCATATAAAGGCAAGAGAATTAATCCTCAAAAGTTTGAAAGAGGACAGATTAAGATTATCGCCATATTATTACCTCTCGTAATATTCATGGCACTACCAATCGTGTTTATTGCAAACCATGCGTTTAAGCCGATGGATGAGTTGTTTGCATTCCCGCCTACATTCTTTGTAAGAAATGCAACACTTGAAAACTTCACAAAGCTGATAAAGTTCAGCCGTACGGCAGGTGTTCCACTCAGCCGTTATGTATTTAACAGTTTACTGGTTACGGGACTGACAGTAGGATTGTCACTTCTGTTTACAACATTTGCGGCATTTGCTCTTGCAAAGTTAAAATTCAAGGGCAGACAGCTTATGATGGATATAAACCAGCTTGCTCTTATGTTTGTTGCAACAGCAGTTCTTATTCCAAGATACCTTGTTATCTGTAAAGTAGGACTTATCGACAGCATATGGGCACATATCTTACCATTGCTTGCTTATCCGGTAGCTCTTTTCCTTGTTAAGCAGTTCGTGGAGCAGGTTCCTGACTCACTTATCGAAGCAGCTTACATTGATGGTGCAACAGACTGGACGGTTTACAGAAAAATCATTATTCCGATGATAAAACCGGCTATTGCAACAGCAGCAATCCTTGTTTTCCAGCAGGTGTGGGTAAACATGGAAACATCAAACTACTATGTAAATGATGACAGTATGAAAACATTGACTTTCTATATGAACTCACTTGTCAATGTAAATAACACAGTCTCCGGTCAGGGTATGGCGGCGGCAGCCTCACTTATATTGTTTGTTCCTAACCTCGTGTTATTTATCATACTTCAGAACAATGTCATGAATACAATGGCACATTCAGGTATCAAGTAAATGAAGCTAGAGGAGGAGAAGGAACAGACATTATGAAAAAGAATAAAAATTTATTTAAGATTGTTTCTGTATTGCTCTTGGCATTCGTAATAACGCTGTCAACAGGATTAAATTCCGTAAGTGTTTCTGCAAACACACCATATCGTACATTTACAAATGACGGTTATGGACGGACGATGGAAACACAGACAGCGTACCTTGCACAAAAGACACTTATAAAATTCGGCAATGAATTTATGAGCAATCCAAGTGATATGTACATAACTTCTGACGGCACGATATATGTTGCTGACACAGGTCATGGGCGTATCCTGGTTGGTACAGCAGACGGAAAGTTATTAAACATTATCGGTAAAGGAAAGTTAAAAACACCAATGGGTGTATTTGTAACTTCCGACAAAAAAATTTATGTGGCTGATAAAGATGGAAAAGCGGTTTTTGTTTTTGATCAGAACGGAAAAGTTTTAAACAAGTACACAAAGCCAGATAGTCCGCTTTATGGTGAGGGACTTGACTTCCTGCCGCAGAAGATAGTTGTAAATGATGCAGGTGTTATGTATATCGTATGTCAGTCAAATACAAACGGTATCGTCGAGATTTCGCCGGAAGAAGGCGGAACATTCCTTGGATACTTTGGTACAAACTATGCATCAGTGAGTCTTCAGACTATTATCTATCGTGCTATCCTTACTGATGAACAGAGAGCAAAGATGGTAAGTAATATGCCATCAACACCTGATAACCTTTCGATAGATACGAAAGGACTTATCTACACGGTAACGCGTGGTGATGAGAATATGTCTCTTAAAAGACTTAACATCGCAGGTACAAACCTTATAAAAGGCGGTGTGAGTGATTATGATGAATCACCGGCGGCAGTTACAACAGGTAACCATGATAACATCTATGTTGCATCATCACAGGGTTACATCTACGAGTACAACAAACAGGGTGAACTTCTCTATGTATTCGGTGGTACTGATGATGGTACGCAGAGAGTTGGTCTTTCAACGCAGGTTACAAGTATTCAGGTAGATTCTAAAGACAATATATATGTACTTGATTCTGATAAAAAACAGATTCAGGTTTATGAGCCATCAGAATTTACACAGCTTTTGCATAAGGCACTTTACCTTTATTCAAAAGGTCATTATACGGAAAGTAAGAAACCATTGCAGCAGGTTCTTCAGATGAACAGTATGTTTGATTATGCAAACAAGGCTATGGGTCGTGCATACTTCCAGGAAGAAAATTACGACATGGCACTTAAATATGCAAGACTTGCAAAAGATTATGAAGGATATTCAGATGCTTTCTGGGAAATACGAAATGAGTGGCTTAAAGATAATATTGTAGCAGCACTTGTGATAATAGTTGCATTGTGGGCAGCATTTAAGATTGTGAAATCTCTTGATAAAAAGAAGGGTATTCTCGCAAAACCTAAAGCAGCTATTGCAAACTTCAAGCAAAAGACATTTGTCGCTAATGTATGCTATTCAAAATATTTTATGAAACATCCTATTGATGGTTCATACGGAATCGCAAGAGAGGGTAGGGCATCATGGTCTGCACCGTCATTTATACTTCTTGTATTTATGATAGAGTATGTAATCAACAAATATCTCTGCGGTTTCTTACAGAAAACAGTAAGAGAAGGAAGATATGAGATTTTCTCAGATATTGGAAAGATTGTCATTGTAATGGCAGCCATTACATTATGTAACTATCTTGTATGTACTATAAATGAAGGTGAAGGTACGATAAAGAAGATTTATACATACTTTTGCTATTCACTTCTTCCATATGTAGTATATATACCATTTAGTTTCATATTGACACATATACTTACAACTAATGAGCAGTTCCTTATCACACTTCTTCAGTATGTAATTTACGGATGGGTAATTGTACTTGTGATACTTGGCATAAAAGAAGTAAATAATTACACGGCAAAGGAAACAGCCAAGGTTATCTGTATAACAATATTTACAATTTTGATTATGGCACTCCTCATATTCATAATTTATGTATTATGGGCTCAGGTATTTGAGTTTATCAGTGCCGTATTTGGAGAGGTGGTGTACCGATTTGGCTAAGAATAAGAAAAAAATCATAGCAATAGTTAGTGCATTGGCACTTTTAGTCGCAGCGGTACCGGTTATGTCACAGGCGACCGGTGTTGATTCTGACAATGATGCAACAAGCACATCAGATGCAACAAGCACATCAGATGCGACAAGTTCAACGGATGCCTCTTCACAAAAGAAAGAAGAGGAGAATACAAACAAGATTAAAAGTGACGGTGAAGTTGTTCAGGATGGTGCCGTAGGTAAGGTTGACAAGTCAAAATGGATAACACTTAAAGATTACAAACTTGTAGCCGAGAACGACACATACAAAATGTTTTTATATGAGCCTCGTCTTTCAATAATGCTTCAGAATAAGAAGACAGGAAAAATCATGGAGTCTACACTTAGCGATGAGAAGGATGATGGAAACAGTAACAGCGTATGGAACGGTTATATGAAATCAGGTATTGTTATCAATGCCATCAAAGACGCAAAGAATACATATCAGGTTGATCTTATAAATAACCAGAATACGATAAATGTAAACAAAGAGTCAGACGGATTTACGGCAGATATTTATTTTGATGAATATCAGTTTGGACTTTCAGTAAATGTAAAACTTGACGGTGAAGATGTAGTAGTATCTGTTCCGGATAAATCTATCAAAGAAGATGCAGATGGTATCTATATTTCAACAGTAAGTCTCTTCCCTCTCATGGGATACACATATCTTGATGACGAAGAAGGATATATGCTTATTCCTGATGGAAACGGAGCACTTATCAATCTTGACAATAAAGAGGGAAGATATACAACGGGATTTTCCCAGAACATTTACGGAAGTGATGCCGGATTTGATGATTCTGAAGTAAAGACTTATCTCTGGGATAAGATTGATATGGTAGAAGATGCAAATGAAGTCACCGCACCAATCTTTGGCATGGCTCATACAAAACAGCAGCTTGGATATATCGCAGTAGTAGAAAGCGGTGACAAGCGTGCGAGCATTGAGGCTCATCCAAACGGAGTTATGGTAAATTATAACCGTTGTTTTGCAAAATTTAAGTTGAGAGATATTTATGTTCAGCCTCTTAACAATTCAAATTCAGGTACGGTTACAAAAGCAGAAGAAAAACGCACTCACATGGATATGACAGTAAGATATATGATGCTTTCAGGTGATGACGCAAACTATTCTGCAATGGCAGCAAAATACCGCAATTATCTTCTCGACAATGGTCTTGTCACAAAGAAAGACGACTCATACAACACAAGAGTTGATTTCCTTGGAACAGACAGAGAAGAATTTCTTGTAGGGACAAGGGCTGTCACAATGACAACAACAGAAAACATCTCTGACATATTTGGAGAGTTAAAGAAAAACGGAGTTGCAAGTCTTATATCAATGTATAAGGGATGGCAGAAAGGCGGTCTTTATAATGTGCCCGTCACAAAGTATAAAGCTGACAGACATATTGGCGGAACAGGTAAGCTTACAAAACTTATAAAAGATTCCGCAAAAGACAATTATCAGTTGTATCTTTACAATGATGCATTAAGACTTAACCCGTCAACAAACAAGCTTACATATGATATGATAAAGCAGGTCAACAAGAGAACATTTAAAGAGGAAGAAAAGAAAGAAGTATATGATACTTTCTATTATCTTACTCCATCAAAAGCCAACGAAGACCTTAGTGAGTTAGTTTCTTCATATACGGATGACGGAGTGAAGAATCTTGCAATAGCAGGACTTAGTAATACAATCTTTTCTTATAGCCTTAAAGGGAAGTTCTATACAAGAAATGACACTGCAAATGACAATATAAAGCTTATCGGCGATGTAGCAAAGAAAACAAATCTTGTACTTGAACAGCCAGTATCTTACCTTTGGAAAGATACAAATGCATTTCTTGATATGCCTCTTGGCTCATCAGATTATATGTATGTTGATGAGGAGATACCTTTCCTTTCAATGGTACTTAAGGGAATTATTCCAATGTATTCAAATTATGTAAACTTTGAAGCAAATAAACAGGAATTCCTTTTACAGATGGTTGAAGCCGGTGTTTATCCGTCATTCTATGTGACATATGAAAATTCATCAGACCTTATATATACGAACTCGTCAGATCTTTACAGTACGGAGTACAAGACATATAAGGACACTATCGTTAAGTATGATAAGGATTTAAGAAAACTTAATGAGGTTACAAAGGGTTCGGTTATTAAGAAACATGAGAAACTTAACAATGGAGTTACAGTAGTAACTTACGACAATGGCACAAAGATCTATGTAAACTATACAAGCGTTTCAAGAACGGTAGATGGTGTAAAGGTCGGGGCTATGTCATATTCGTATAAGGCAGGTGAGACTGAATGAGTGAAGAAATGAAGAAGAAAAAGAAAATGACAAAAGAAGAGAAAGAGCAGTTAAAGCAGTTAAAGAAAAGTGCTAAACCCGGAAAACTTGCTAAGAGAGATGCGATTACCGGTGTACTGTTTATATCGCCATGGATAGTCGGTGCGATTTTATTCTTAGCTTACCCATTGATCACATCGTTCAGGTATGCATTAAATAATATCAGCATCACACCACTTGGTATGAATTTTAACTTTGTAGGTTACGGGAACTTTACACAGATACTCTTATCAGAGTCGGATTTTGTTACAAATCTTATAGACTATGTGGTATCAACTGTTATATCAGTACCTATTATAGTCGTGTTCGCACTTATTATATCTATGATGCTTAATCAAAAGATAAAAGGTAAGGGATTCTTCAGACTTATCTTTTTCCTTCCGGTTATCATCGTAAGTGGTCCTATCCTTGGAATGTTAAATGCCCAGGGAGCAGGAAGTATCACATCTATCGATACACAGGCAATAACAGAGGCAATAAAAGGATTTATGCCTGCTGCACTTGCAACACCTATTTCAAAACTTTTTGAGAATATGGTAACAATACTCTGGTATTCAGGTGTGCAGATACTTATATTCCTCTCAGCATTACAGAAGATTGACAGATCAATGTATGAAGCTGCAAAGATCGATGGTGGTTCAGGATGGGAATGTTTCTGGAAGATAACACTTCCAAATATCAAGCCAATGATACTTTTAAATATTGTATATACCATAGTATTTATTTCAAACAACGATCAGAACTCGATTATAGGACTGATAAAAACAGCAATGTTCTCAGGAACGGAAGAAAAGGGTTATGGATATGCATCAGCGATGGCGTGGTTGTATTCAGTGGTAGTTCTCCTTATTGTAGGTCTGTTCTCACTTGTATTCTTAGCTAAGAAAGATGTATATGAGAAACAGGTTAAGAGAGCAAAGAAAGCCCACAAGAAAGAACAGCGTCAGCTTAAGAAGATAGAAAGGAGGAGCGCAAGAAATGCCAAGAAGAACGCAAAAGCAGCAGCCTAGTACGGCAGTTGTATCAACACAGCCAAAATTTACAAAAGAAAAGTTACACAAATTCCTTTTAGGCTCCAAAGAGAAAGAAGGATTCTTAAAGGTATTTGTTATATATGCACTCCTCATATGTATCGGATTTATATATATTTATCCTATTCTTTATATGGTGAGCCAGAGTTTCATGACACTTGATGACCTGCTTGATTCTTCAATCAACTGGATACCGTCAAAGTTAAATTTAGACAACTATAAACAGGCAGCTCAGAGTATGGATTTCTGGAAGTCTTTCGGACAGAGTATAATAATTGCCGGTGTACCTACACTTTGTAATCTTCTTTCGTGTTCTGTAATCGGATACGGACTTGCCCGTTTCGAGTTCCCTGGAAAGAAAGTTGTACTTGGAATCATCCTCTTTACATTTATTCTTCCAAGTCAGATTACAATGATACCTACATATGTACTTTATTCTAACATGGGTATTCTTGGAACAATCTGGTCATTTGTACTTCCGGCACTCCTCGGAATGGGTATAAATGCACCGATATTTATATTGATATTCTGGCAGTTCTTCAGACAGGTGCCAAAGGTACTTATCGAAGCTGCACAGATTGATGGAGCAGGATATCTTAAGTCATTCTTTAAAATATCACTTCCATCTGCATCACCTGCTATCATTACAGTATCACTTTTCTCATTTGTATGGTACTGGAATGAGTCATACCTTACACAGATGTATGTATCAGGTGTTACGACAAAATCGGGCTGGTCATCACTTGTTATC
>UMJC01020816.1_pt1 | contig 32591 bp, 32 predicted proteins | sample 1965941 | NCBI WGS metagenome assembly UMJC01 (sample SAMEA4836141, study PRJEB28245) | human gut metagenome | biome: gut microbiome; material: fecal sample | place: Denmark | collected 2008 | reverse complement strand
CTTTGTTGCTATATCGATTTTCCCCATAAATGTCTCCTTTCTTACATTATATATACTGTATAATAAAAATGCAATAATTCCCCCCAGCTCTCACAAACATTTGTTTGTTTTTTGTGTTTTTATAATACCATATGAATATATGTTCGTCAAGACATTTCATTCAGGCAAGGATATTTGTGCTATGCACAATCAGATACTCACCATCACCCCAAAGTAATGTGTGACTCCTTAATTTTATAAATTGATAATATCTTTTACCTATACATCATCACTCAACTTTTTACCATGCAATAGTAAACATAATAGAAAAGACGGACTACCTGCATATCAGATAGTCCATCTTTTTGTAATAATTTTTAATTATGACTTTTATCCTGTTATATTTTTTAATTTTATGACTGACCTTTAAACGCTTTCATAAAATCATACGAATCTTCATAAGTAGTACCTTTCCAAGTAATTTTCATATCTGAATCAAATGGATTGCCTGAAATATTTGTTACGCTGTCAGGCACCGTTATATTGCTAATACCACAGTCAGAAAAACAAAATGCACCTATCGTTGTTACTCCATCCGGAATTGTTACATCCGTCAACATATCACAACTGTCAAATAGATTTTTTCCCAACTTCTTTAAACCGCTTGAAAGTTTTACACTTTCAAGTTCAGAAGAATAAAATACATAATCTCCCATCTCACTTACTGTATCAGGAATTTCTATTGATTTCAATGTTGTTCTTGTAAACGCATAATCACCAATAGTTTTAAGTGAATCAGGTAATTTGATACTCGTTATCTCACATGAAGCAAATGCGTTTTGTCCAATAACTTTAAGAGTCTTTGGCAATTTAACACTGCTAATCTCACTGTAAGCAAAAACATCATTTCCAATTTCTTTTACCCCCTCAGGAATAACAACAGCTCCGCTATCTTTTACTCCCCAGTATTTTAAATTGTCACTCGTAAGTATTCCTTTCTTTGCATTTGCATCCGGAGCCGCTTTTATAGTGACAGTGCACACATATTTTTTATTTCCTATTTTTGCCTGTACCTTTGCTGTTCCTGCCTTACTGCCCTTTACAGTTACACCCGTCTTTGATTTCTTTGACAGACTGATATTTCCACTGCCTTTTGTCACACTCCATGCAACCTTTTTCTTGTTGTTGCTCAGTTTAATCTTTTCATTTTTTCCTTCATATACCTTTACGCTTTTTGTTATGCTTACTTTTTTCGCCGCCTGCGACTTATTCGGTGAAAATGCAAGTCCTCCAAAGAACATCACTCCTACAAATGCTGCAAACGCAACTTTCATTTTTTTCTTTTTAACCATAATAAACCTCTTTTCTGCACACTTTTTTGCTTTACAAGACTGTTTCTGGTGTGCACAACCACAAATCTTGTGGAACTACTGCCCTAATACCTAAAAATTGTCAGCGTGCAGCTCCTTTTTTCTGCTTGTATCTTTACATTCCCCATCCTAACATACCCATGTCAAAAAACCGTTTCCGTTTTTTTCAACAAAAAAATGGACTATTCAGGTCACAAATAGTCCATTTTCTATATTTTTACAATTCTATTTTTTATCTGCTATGAATGTATCTTTCGCCCGACTGCACTGCCGTTGCTCCGTCCGCAACTGCTGTCACTACCTGTCTGAGCGGTTTTGTCCTTATATCCCCCGCTGCAAAAATTCCCTCGCTGCTTGTCTTGCAATCCTCACCCGCTTTTATATAACCTGTTTTATCAAGCTCGACATAATCCTTAAATATATCCGTTACCGGTTTCATTCCTACAGCTACGAACACTCCTGACACTTCAAGTTCTTTTTCTTCACCTGTTTTGTTTTGCACAAGTTTGATTGACGATACTTTATTGTCGCCTTTTATTTCTTTTATCTCATAAAACGGAAGTATCTCTATGTTTGGTGTTTCTTTTACTTTCTGCTGAATGTTTACTGCTGCCCTGAATTCGTCTCTCCTGTGTATAAGATAAACTTTTTCGCATAAAGCCGAGAGATAAATTGCATCTTCAAGTGCCACATCTCCACCGCCGACCACGGCTGTTACCTTTTTCTTAAAAAATGCACCATCACAAGTTGCACAATATGATACACCAGTGCCTGTAAGTTCTTCCTCACCTGCGGCTCCAAGTTTCCTGTGTGATGCCCCTGTAGCAGCTATTATTGTCTTTGTCTCGACGGACTCCCCGGCATTAAGAATTATCCTATATGCCTTTTTCCCCTCTGTGTCAGTTATCTCTTCTATTTTTGTTACTTCTGCATCGATAAACTCAGTTTCAAGCATATCTGCATGCTCCCTGAATTTACTTCCAAGTGTAAAGCCGTCTGTCTCAGGCAATCCAAGATAATTGTCCACCTGCTCTGTTGATACTATCTGTCCGCCACTGTATCCTGCTTTTTCTATAACAACTACATCAAGTTTGGCTCTTTTTGCATATACTGCTGCCGAAAGACCTGCCGGTCCGCTTCCTATTATAACTAAATCTCGCATATTCCCTCCAATTTTTAATAAATGTACTCTCTGTATTTAACCGTTGACTTTTATTTTAATGTAACCATTTCAGGTTTTGTTCTGTAAAACATTGCTCTTGACACATTTGATTACAACATTTCAATAATACTTCAATATCACTTCGTGGTCAACTTTAAAGTCGCTTCAAACAAACTTCAATATCACTTCAATGTCAACTTCAATGTCACTTCAAACAAACTTCAATGTCACTTCAATGTCAACTTCAATGTCAACTTCAATGTCACTTCAAACAAACTTCACTCTACTTTGAACTAAGTGAATTACTCCACTTCTGACTGCACCGCAGACATCAACAATAACGATTATTCCACATATCATATATATTTATGCCAAAAAAAGAGCAGCTATCCATATTTAAGCTGCTCTTTAATCCTATGATATCGGTGGCAAAATGTATTTTAACCCTTGCATCATATGTGTTTTCTATGCTTCTGTGCCATCCACCTGTTTTGCCTGTGAAAAGTCTATTACATTTCCATACTGTTCCATCTCCTCAGCATTAAGTGTCATAAACTTTACATTGTCCAATGCTTCTTCGGCTATTCCTACACAGTTATCCGTTATTCTTCCGATATTTTGGAGAATTTCCGTATAATCTCCAGACATTGCCTTACTGCATTTTTTATTTTTCACTCTGCCAAAATGTGCTTTGCTGCATTGTCTGTTTTTCTTTCTTATTTTATTTTTATCTCTCGTCATTTTATCTATTACTTTATCATCACCTGTCGCTACCGCTTCTATCGCTTCTTCAAATAACTTTCCCGAAAGTTCCATACACTCTTTTACTTCGTTAATTGCTTCATTTGACAATTTATACCCTTTTGATTTTAGGTTTTCATAAGACTTATCTATCTCGTCACATCTCTCAGCTATTCTCTCTATATTATTTGATACACATAGCAGCCCTGCCGTCTGTTCCGATTGGAGTTCTGTAAGATTTCCACTTGAGAACATTTTTGATATGTATGTTGAAATACTTTCCTGCAATACTTTTACATATTCCGAATATTCATTAAACTTCCGTCCTGCCACTCCATCTTTTTTTGCCGTTACGGCTGCTTTAAGATAACTGAAAGCTTCTGCGGCATATGAAGCTGAGCGTTTTATCTCCTCTGATACAAGATATAATGCTGCTGTCGGCTGATTTATCAGTTTGTCATCAAGATATTTTGCGGTAAATACTGCTTTCTCTTTTGCCTCGTCACCCCTCACGATGAATTTAACAATTTTTACCATCACCGGTATAAGAGGAAGCCATACCAAAGTACAGACTATATTAAATGTCGTATGTGCATTTGCTATCTGTCTTGAGATTACATCAACTTCATTTCCTTTTGGTGAGATATATCTTACAAACTTTGATAAGACCGGTATCAGAAACATAAACACGATACTTCCCGTTATGTTAAATACACTGTGTGCCACCGCTGTTCTCTTTGCATTTTTTGACTGACCGATAGATGCCAAAAGAGCTGTTATCGTAGTACCGATATTGTCACCAAATAAAATAGGTATCGCACCGCCAAGACCGATAACACTTGTCACTCCATCAGGACCTGCCTGTGACGCAAAATTCTGTAAAACGGCAATAGTTGCCGAGCTGCTTTGCACAACAAGTGTCATTACACATCCAAGCAACACACCAAGAACCGGAATATCTTTTACTTTTCCCATAAGGTCAATAAAAATCGGACTTGTAGCAAGCGGCTTCATGACACTTCCCATAATCTCAATACCCTCAAATAAAAGCCCAAACGAAAAAATGACACGGCCGACCTGTTTTACTTTCTCCTGTTTGCACACAAAGTTAATGATAAATCCGATAAATATCAGAGGATATATATAATCACTTATTTTAAATGCCATAAGCTGTGCCGTCATAGTTGTTCCTATATTAGCACCAAATATAACAGAAATACCCTGTGGCAGAGTCATAAGTCCTGCACTTACAAAACCTATTACCATGACTGTTGTTGCCGAACTACTCTGTAAAACTGCTGTTACCAACGCACCTGCAAGTGCACCCATAATGGGATTTTTTGTAAGAATTCCAAGAATCTTTTTCATTTTTTCCCCGGCAGCTTTCTGCAAAGCATCACTCATACTGTTCATGCCATACAAAAATAATGCAAGACCGCCAAGCAAACCAAACACTACCTTAACATTTTCGTTCATAATCTTTGTCCTCTCTGTAATTTCTTAATAAGTACACACAAAACTAAGCCTATGCTTTATCCTGTTATTTTTCTTATAGTTATCATAAAGCACTTCTTTCTTTACAACACAAGAGTAACAAAAAAACTATGCCGCAACTATCACAGCATAGTAAAATGAATGTCAAGTTTTTGTAAAATCATCACTATTTTTATAAGACGGCATTACTGCATTTTTCTATATATTAACAAAAGGGCAAAACCAGCGTTTTGCCCTCCAAGAATTGCTTTGCAATTCTCGTTGGCTCCACACTACATTACTGGCATTTTCCTATACATTAACAAAAGGACTGCATATTATACAGTCCTTTTTATAACGCCCATTTTTTATTGTTGACCTCGCCCGGTCTACTCTGTAATCTTAATTTCCTCTATAGTCACATTTTTTTCTTCATCTATGATAAATGCCTTTAACACAGGATTTTCTCTGTCCATTAAAGACAAGATGAGATAATTGACTTTTGAATCATATGCAAGTCTTTTATCTTCCTCAGATGGTCTTGACGGAGACTCCGGATGAGAGTGGAAGTTTCCGAGAAGTTCAAGTCCGTTCTGACGCATATCCTTTACAGCCTGAAGCTGCTCTTTGGGATCCATTGAAAAATGCTCATTGCTATGGTCAATATTTGTAAGAAGATAAACTTTCTTGATATATTTATCATTGCCATCCTTTGTTCCACCGATAAGGCCACAAGCCTCGTCAGGAAGTCCGGCTTCGCAATGTTTTAAAATCTTGTCATAATCATTTTTTGTTAAAAAAAGCATATTATTCCTCGTTTCTGAGCAACTCATTGCAAAGCGGCTATGCAAAGCTCAAATTTGCATATACCATAAACGCTATTTGTTTTTGCTCAAATCTGCACCTGTCACAAAAGACATTTGCTTAATCTTATTTGCCGTCACACTCTGCCTGCTCATAATCAATAAGCTCTGTGATTGTCGGATGGTCACCGCATACGGCACATTTACCGTCAGCCTTTGGAAGTTTGACTGTTCTAAACTGCATTGTGAGTGCATCATATGTAAGAAGTTTTCCTACAAGAAGATCCCCTACACCGATAATGTATTTGATTGCTTCCATTGCCTGAAGACTTCCGATAACACCGCCCATTGCACCGATAACACCAGCCTGTTTACAAGTAGGAACTGCGTCCTTTGGAGGTGGATTTTTGAATACACAACGGTAGCATGGTCCTTCTCCCGGAACATAAGTCATAAGCTGCCCCTTGAACCTGATGATTCCTGCATGAGAAAATGGTTTCTTTGCCATTACGCAGGCATCATTGATAAGGAATTTTGCCGGAAAGTTATCTGTTCCGTCAATAATAAAGTCATAATCTTTTATAAGATCCATGATGTTTTCTGATGTTACAAATGTACGGTATGTATTTACTGTTACATCAGGGTTCATTGCATTCATTGTCTCTTTTGCAGACTTAACTTTTGCTTTGCCTACATCAGCAGTTCCATGAATAATCTGACGCTGGAGATTTGAAAGATCAACCTCATCAGCATCCGCAATACCGATAGTACCAACGCCTGCTGCTGCAAGATACATTGCGGCTGGTGCACCAAGTCCGCCGGCACCGATGATTAGCACCTTGCTGTTCAACAGCTTTTTCTGTCCTTTAACGCCTACTTCCTGCAAGATGATATGTCTTGAGTAGCGTTCCATCTGTTCATTAGTAAATGCCATTAGAAACTTCCTCCTCCCATGAAATAAAGAAATTCAATAGAATCTCCATCTTTAACTGTTGTTGTGTCAAATGTATCTTTATCAACAAAATCATCATTTAATGAAACTGTTACATAAAGTGGATTCTCTACCTTTTCAGCTTCAATAATCTGTGCAATAGTTGTTCCCTCTGCGTATTCTTTCTTTTCGCCTGCTATTGTAATCGTCATCTCTTAATCCTCCTATTTATAGTTATAATTTCTATCTTATATATCTAACGGACAGATCTTATTTAAAAGTTCCCCCCGATTGTTTTCATATTTTTAATGAAGTGGATATTCGCAATCCGCTCTGCCGCCTGATAGTTTTAAAGTAAAGCTCCAAGTTTTTCTTCTATCTCGGCTTTCTTTACAAGACCTCTTGTTCTGCCTTTTTCTTCCCCATCTTTAAAAAAGACAAGAGTTGGCGAAGCCATGACTTCATATTTCTCCATAAGTTCTTCATCAAAATTGATGTTTACTTTTACAACTTTTGCCCTGTCCTCGTAATCATCTTCTATGTCACCGAGGATAGGTGAAAGCTGTTTACATGGAATACATGAATCTGAGTAAAAATCTACAATTACCGGAAGTTCTGACTGTAATACTTCCTTTTCAAAATCATCTTTAGAAACTCTCTTTGCCATTCTTCGCCCTCCTGTTTTAAGCGATATGCCGCTTTTAAATGACATATCACATTTTATTTTTATATTTAATAAAGTTACCTATTTAAAAGCAGCTTTATTTAAAGAACTTTGCTTTTTATTTTTCAACAGATTTATTCTTCAACCTTTTTAACGATAAGGTCATATGTTCCATTTTCATTGTCAATAAGTTTAAGTATCTGCTGTCCTTCTTCCTTAAAACTTCTTGGAACATTCTGAACCGGCTCACCCTCATTCATTGTAACGGCGAGCACCTGTCCTACTTCTATCTCCTCCATTGCCACCTTTGCCTTAACAAAAGTCATAGGGCAGACTACATCAGTAATATCTACTCTCTCATCAATCTCAAAATCAGCCATTGTACGCCTCCTTTATAACCTTTTCAAATTTATCAAGTCCTACTCTGTCCAAAGTAAACTTAAATCTCTCACTTGGTTTTGCATTGTCATCAAAGAACTGGATAGCTGCATCAGTAATTCTGAAAAGCTGCTCTTCTGACTCAACAACAGGAAGCAATTCCTTACCTTTGACAATCTGATTTCCGAATAATCCACCAAATGATACAAGGTATCCTGTCTTTACATCCCATGCGTCAGTAGGACAGGCTTTTGAACAGCGTCCGCAGTAATTACACTTAGACTCGTCAACCTTAACAACACCGTCTGCTATAGTGATTGCACCTTCCCTGCAGGCTTTCTCACATACTCCACAATTTATGCAGGCATCCTGTTTCCATGAAACGATAGCTGCTCCCTTGATTCCTACATCATTCTCCTCTGCCTTAAGACAGTTGTTCTGGCATCCTGTTACACCAAATTTAAACTTATGAGGAAGTTCTCTTGCATAATATCTGCTGTCAAGTTTCTTTGCAATATCGTACGAATCAATATTTCCGCCAGGACATATCTGATTTCCCTGACAGGCTGTGATAGTACGGACTCTGGGACCACACACACCAGGCTTACATCCGCCCTTTGCAAGTTCTTCTTTTACTTCATCAACATCATCAATCTTGATAAAAGGTATTTCCACACTCTGTCTTGATGTGAGATGCACATGACCGTCTCCGTATTTCTCAGCTACTTCAGCAATCTTTACAAGATTTTCTGCTGTAAGGTTTCCACCTACAACCTGCAATCTGAGTGAAAAATTATTTTTCTGTTTCTGACGCATAAATCCGCCTTTTTTTAATGCTGCATAATCTACTGCCATATTTTCCTCCTTGTTTATGAAACCTTTTTAATATGAAGTTTCATACTTTAATGGTATTTTTCCTGCATACATTCTGTTATTTCCAAAATGTTTTTGCACGTCATCTGCCATTTTATAACAAATGAACTTAGTTTTCTTTTAATACTCTGTCGAAATCCTCGATAAGATCTTCTATATCTTCTATCCCGACACTTATGCGAATCATATCATCAAAAACATTTGCATCTTTCTTTTCCTGTTCAGAACTGTGAACATTGAGCGTTGATGACGGGTGGACTATGAGAGTCTTTGTATCACCTATATTTGACACAATTTTCGGAATCCTAAGACCATCCATTATCGAAAATGCTCTTTCTTTACTTCCGACTCTTACTGTAATGATAGCTCCAAATCCATTGTGTAGTACCTTAAGTGCTGTTTCGTGCCAATCACTGCTCTCAAGTCCCGGATAATTGACCGTAAGGTCTTTATATTCTTCAAGATGTTTAGCAAGTTTCAGTGCATTGCTACAGGCTCTCTCCATTCTAAGTCCGAGAGTTTCCATTCCGAGAAGATTGTAAAATGCTGTCTGAGGTGCGATGCACGCTCCTATATTTCTAAACAATCCATTGCGGAGTTTTGCTGTAAATGCAAGCTTTCCAAACACTTTAAACTCCTTCATTCCCGGATATTTTTCAAAATCCCACTTAAACTTTCCACCATCTGTAATGACACCGCTTATTGCATCACTGTTTCCGTTTATATACTTTGATGTTGAATTGATGACAATATCTGCACCAAATTTTAACGGCTGTGTAAGATAAGCAGATGCAACTGTATTGTCAATAATGAGTGGAATACCTGCTTCATGTGCAATAGCTGCAAGTGCTTCAATATCGGCAACATCAAGTTTTGGATTTCCTATAGTCTCTGCAAATACAAGCTTAGTCTTTTCGTTTATTGCTGCCTTTACAAGCTCATGATCGTTTATGTCTACAAACTTAGTAGTTATACCATATGCCTCAAAGTCATGGAAAAGATCTATCGTTCCACCATACAAGCCTGTACTTACGACAATCTCATCTCCTGCCTGAGTGATATTTAATAAAGCACATGACACTGCTGCCATACCGGATGCACACGCCACCGATGCCATACCACCCTCAAGAACAGTCATCCTGTCTTCAAATGCTGCTATCGTCGGATTGCCAATTCTTGTATAAGAAAAACCGGGTGCTTTATTTGCAAACAGTTTTTCATGCTGTAAAGCTGATTCCTGATAAAACGCACTGGACTGGTAAATAGGTGTAAGCGTAGCTCCTGTAGCCTTATCTCCCGGTGCAGCACTATGTAATAATGCTGTATTAAATCTCATATTATTTATCACCTTTCCTACTAAACATATAATTCCTATCTCTTTAATATGAATTACTATGTCTAGTAATATACGCTACTTTAATGCAGTTGTCAAGATATAAATTCGCAATTACCTGATAATTATATTAAATTTTTTTGTGTGGAGCAAGTTTTTAGTTTTTTATATTTGGGACGAACACAAAAACAGAGGTCATTTTATAACCTCTGTTTTTGTATTTCCATATGCTATATTTATGCTATATTTCCTTACTTTCCCGCTGCCTTATCAAATTCAGCTAACACTTTGTCTGATGGCTTATTTGTGAGCAGGCTTACTATTATTATCACTGCCAGCGATACAAGAAATGCAGGTAATAATTCATATATATCTAATGCTCCTCCAAGTGGACGCACGAGATATTTCCATACAAATACCATCACTCCTCCTGCCACCATTCCTGATAACGCTCCCGCAAGTGTGCTTCTTCTCCAGAATAATGCACAGAGCATTACTGCACCGAATGACGCTCCAAAGCCTGCCCATGCAAACGATACGATTCCGAATACGCTGGAATTTGGATTTCTTGCCATAAATATACTTACTATAGATATACCTATTATAGTAAGTCTTGCCGTAAACAGGCTTTTCTTTTCGTCCATCTCTATATGAAAGAAATCATGAAGTATATTCTGCGATACGCCCGATGCTGCCGTAAGAAGCTGGCTGTCTGAGGTTGACATTGTCGCTGCCAATATTCCTGCAAGGATAACACCTGCTATAAGTGCCGCAAGTACACCATGTCTGCTTATAAGTCCGGTAATCCTTACGATAACAGTCTCACTGTCTGCAAGATTTTCAAGTGAACCTGCTTTTGTCATTGCAAGTCCTACAACACCGATAAATATACCAACTGTCATAGCTATAACAACCCATACACTTGCGATTCTTCTTGAAAGCGTGAGTTTTTTTTCATCCTCAATAGCCATAAATCTTACAAGAATATGCGGCATGCCAAAATATCCTATTCCCCATGCAAGTGTTGACACTATTGAAATAAAACTAAAACTGTTTGATGTATTGTTTGCGGCATCAAATGTGTTATTTAATGAAAGATAACCCGGAAGTGACCTTGCATTGTCCATAACTGCCGCAAATCCACCTGCTGAATTGATACCATATGTAACGACTGTTACAAGTGCAAGTGACATTACGATACTCTGGATAAGGTCTGTCGTGCAGACTGCACCGAAACCGCCCATGATAGTATAACCTATGATAACAAGTGCTGACACTATCATAGCCGCCATATAATCAACACCAAATAATGTATGGAAAAGCTTTCCACAAGCTGCAAAGCCGGATGCCGTATATGGCACAAAGAATATTATGATAACAAGTGCCGCAATGGCATTGATGATATTTTTATTATCGTGATACCTTTTTGAAAAGAAATCAGGCACCGTGATAGCCCCGATATTGCTTGAATATCTGCGAAGCCTTCTCGATACAAAGAACCAGTTAAGCCATGTTCCAATTCCAAGACCGATTGCCGTCCATGCCGCACTGCATATTCCTGAAAGATATGCCACTCCCGGAAGTCCCATAAGAAGCCAGCTTGACATATCACTCGCCTCGGCACTCATCGCCGTAACAAAAGGTCCCATTTTTCTTCCACCGAGATAAAAATCCTCGGCATTGTTGTTGTTCTTGCTGAAAGCAAAACCAACATACAGCATTGCTCCAAGATATACAACAATTGCTATGATAATACATACATTTGCACTCATTTAATAACTCTCCTCGTTTGTTTTATTTGAAATCTGATTTTATCAGACCACTCAACGAGATATATTATCACAAATTGTTATATTTGTCATTACATTTTGTAATACAAAGTGTAACAGTTCAGCCATAAAAAGATAATTGACAATATAATGAGCTTGTTCATTATATTGTCAATTATCTTTTTATGGTAGAATAGCCTTTCATTTATTGCATGAAATTAACAAAAGCTGCAAAGCAGCGGCTGACAGCTTGCTGGCAGGTTTATGAATGTAGTAAATGAAAGGCTGAACTGTTACACTTGACCGTATGAAAATCATTCTCCCGGACTGCTTGAAATAACTTTTCCCGTATTCCAAAGCATAACTGTCCTTTTGGCGGCATCCAGCCTTTCTTCTTCTGAATGAAAATCAATCGTAACTGAATGACAGCCACATTCCATGCACATAACATAATAGCCGCAGCCACACTCCTCCTCTAATAAAGCTCCACCGTCACATAAAGGACAGTCATTGATGTCTAACATATCTTCAATATTCATAGTCTACCTCTTTTCTTTCCGCTATCTTCATAGCTGCTGTATTTTGTTCATTGTACCACAAATTTGCAGGAAAATTACGATTGCTTTCCATATGATATTTTATGTTCTGCCACCACCGACAAAACGTGAAATCGGTGGCATAAGTTTATTACGATAAAATTCATACTGTTTCTTCCGAGCTGTAAGCTCGGCTGTACAATTTGCTATGCTCTACTCCATTCGGACAAAGTTCTGCAATCAATTCATCTAATCTGCTCATGCATCTTCACCGCCTTCCTTTGATTCTGAATTTCTTGCATCTGTCAGCGATTCGTCATCCGTTATCTCCATGTCTTCTGTTTCTCCTAACAGTACCCTGTCAAAATCGCTCTGATACAGACGATCCTGCCTGACACGGTATTTTTCAAACTCACTCAGTGCATACTGCTCGGCAATTTTTGCAGAAATAGAACCTGCGTTGGTTAGAATTTCTTTCCTGCTCAACCGAAGAACACCTTCAAACTGCTCTGCCCAGTCCTCCATGGTCATTGGAACTTCTTCCTCGGCTCTCAACTCTGCCAAATCCAGATAGGCATTGACAATTCTCGCCATTGCTGAAAGTTCTTCCTTTGTCAGATAATTTTTAGCAACGACCACATCGAATTTCTGAATTTTGCCGTTCGGTGCATCCTTCCATGTAGTTAGACCCATATGTTCCTTTGTACTATCTGCACGATGATAGATGGTTTCTGCCGCTGTTTCACCATGAATCGCCCAATGAAGCTGATTCTGCACCCGTGCAAAAAACAGCCTTGTCGTTTGCGACTTTGCATCATAGTCAATGCTGGTAGCATATATATCTGTGATTTTTTGATAAAACCGCCGCTCCGAAAGACGAATTTCACGAATACGCTCTAACTGCTCTTTGAAATAATCTTTCGTCAGAACTGTTCCTCCGTTTTTCAGACGCTCGTCATCCATTGCAAAGCCCTTCACAGTAAATTCTTCAATAATATGGTTTGCCCATTTTCTGAACTGCACCGCACGAGGAGAATCCACCTTATTGCCCACTGCAATAATGGCACTCAGATTATAGTGATTCGTGTTATAGTTCTTGCCGTCTGCAGCAGTTATTCGAAATTTTCGAATAACTGAGTCTTCATCTATTTCACCATCAGCAAAAATTTTTTTTAGGTGATAATTAATTGTATGTGTTTCCACATTGTACAAAAGTCCCATCATCTTTTGTGTAAGCCACACATTTTCATCGAAGTACACAGCATTCACATCGCTTTTGCCGGTAGCAGTGATAAATGTAAGATATTCTGCTGCGGATGAGCGAACAATATCGACTCCTTGCTTTTCTTTTTTCATACACTCACCTCGATTTCTGCGATAATCTTATCAATCTCATCACGTAGCACCTGCTCACGGGCAACAATTTCCTTAATTTCTGCGTTCAGCTTCACGATGTCAATTTTCTCTCTGGTATCCTCAGCTTCAACATAAGTAGACACAGACAAATTATAAGCATTGTTTGATACTTCTTCATAGCTTGCCAGATGTGAAAAATACTCCACTTCTTCCCGCTTTGCAAACACATCTACAATACGGTCTATATTCTCCGGTGTCAGCTTATTATTGTTGGTAACCTCCACGCAATCGCTTGTGGCATCAATCTCACCGCTATTTATGTAATTACACAAGTTTTCGGAAATATAGCGATAAAACATCGTGCCAAGAACATAATTTTTGAAGTCCCAACCATCGACTGCTCCACGCTGTTCGTCTGCTATTGCCCATATTGCACGGTGCAGTTCATCTCGTTCCTGTTCCTTTTTGGTATCAACCATTCTCTTTTCCTCCGTTATTCTCTGATGTACTCTCGAAATCTTCTGAACAGAGAATTTCGAGATGGATTTTTGATATACAATGACATTTTCGCAGTGCATACACGGTGTGTACGACGAGAAAACGGAAACAATATATCGGAAATGCAGCCGAAATGACTCGTTTTGAGAAGATACCGAGAGTACATTCTGATATATCAACTATGTATTCATAATTTTTTATAACCGACTACCATATCAGCTCTCCATTATTTTGCCAACAAATATAGTGAAAGTATATCACGGAAATGTGATTTATTCAATTTGTATCATAATTGAATTATTTTCGCTGTAGCTAATTTGAAATATGTAGCATTTTGTTTTCTTTTTCAATAACCTAACCTCCCAATTTATTCATTTGTCAATTTTCCCGACTGCTTAGCTAATTTCTTTTCTTCTCTCTTTACTCTATGTTCTAATTTTCTAATATCTTCCGATGCGGGTAAATTTTCTGGCTTAATACCTCTCTGCCCCAGCATATCCCTGACTGACATATTATTTTCAACATGCTCAATAGTAATAGCCGTCTCACCCTGTAATTCTTCTTCAACATTATAATTTGTCATTTCAGTTGCAAGGTTCTTTGCTGCAATAGTAAGTGTTGGCAAAAAATCTGCAAGCGGCCTTTTATCTTGCACTCCTAAATGTTCTTTCATTTGTTTTGTAGTGAATCTTCTTATTTTCGAGATGCAACAACTTCATCATTTCTTTTGCCATAAAAAATATAAATGTAGTATCATTATCGTAGAACAGTCGCAACCACGGAATCACCACAATTCCTCTTTTGCATGGATATTATCGCTCCCGGCATCTCACATCAGGCAGATTGATCATATGTATATTTCCTCTCCATCAATTCATCCTTACCGATCCTGGCGCATCTGCGGCACGGCGCAATGCGTAACTGTTCCCTATGTCCAGTGAAATCATCATATTTAATTGTCGTGCTCCCCCAGAAGAAATGTTTTTCTGTGTGGACACATCTAAATTATAAAAGCAGGTTTTGAAAAATGGTAGACTATTTGTTCCGTTACAAATATTGAATTTATCACGGCTTATCGGAATATTTTTCCTGCATTCAAAAAGAGAAAGCTTATTCACTATGCTTTCTCTTCCCTTCAAAATATACATCTTGCACCACATATCAGTTCATATACTATTACATTTTTATATCGTACACCTACATTCTTCCTATAAGCCCAAATCTGCCAAACGCAAAATTGCATCTTTAAAGGCATTCTTTCACTATTGCAAATTTAAAGAAATTATTAATCAGAATCCATTCGATAAAGTCGAAATACGTTTTAGAGAACCAATTACTCTTCCCAAAACAATCCCTCTAGAAACTTTAGAAATCTTTCTGGCTACCATTTATAATCAATATACTTCTGCCACCACATCATATAAGAGAAAAAAGGCTCTTCGAGATATTGCAGTTACCGAGCTTTTATTTTCAACAGGAATGCGCATATCAGAACTATGCAACCTTACCCCTTCCGATGTCAACTTCAATGATACTATTGTACTTATATATGGTAAAGGTGCAAAAGAGCGTAAAATGCAAATAGGAAATGCAAATGTCAAAAAAATATATTATCCACAAAATATCCTCGAAATAAATTCAATTTTTAACTTCTGTCCCTAAATGACTGATAATCAAGTATTATCAGTCATTTATTCTAAAATCAACCTCTAAAGCACCGATATATACTTTGTATTTTTACAATTTCATATCAAAGCCTCGCTTAAATGTTTCTCCATACTGTCCCATCGTTACAGTCAATGAGTTGTCAATTTCTTCTCTTGTAATTCCATCCAACGCACCTGTTTTTATCTCCTTTCCAGGTTTCCATGTCGGATCTGCTGCCTTTGCCGCATTATAAAAAGCTTTGTTATACTGTCTCTCATATTGTTCTAAAGTCCAGGTTCCCTTTAATCTATCTTGTTTTTGAACACTCTTTTGATAATGATAAAACACATCTGAGCGCTTGGTGGTATCTCCATTTGCAATTCCATTTTCTTCAAGAAACTCTCTTTTCGCATTGTCAAACATTTCCTGTCTGCTTTTTTCAGAAATATCAATAATCACATGTCTCTTAGAAATCGGAATATCCGTTGCATCCATACCAGCAAGACCAGTTACCGGAGAAATATAGTCCCCGTCTTTATCATAGTTCTTCATAAGATTCTTTATAGCTAATGGATTCGTATACATCATTCCATTACCATCTTTCATCATCTTACTTATAACCTTTTGGTACTGTTTACTATTTGTGTTAATGCCTGCCGCTTTCAACTGTGATTGTACCGCACTACTATTAAGCTTTGAAAGTCGAAAACTCCCTATTGGATTTTGCGCCGTTTGTCCAAATGATTTTTGAAATAAGAATGCATAATCTGCAATTTTTGACATAAAGTAACCTCCTTGTCTATCTCCACATTACAAATTCATTTGTCTGCTTTTTTAGTATATATCGGCATAATTACCTCAAGCGTGAACTTTATTGTGGCACAATTAACATTACATAGTGCCTAAAAATCAATCAACTTCAAAAAGATGCGGCAAATCGTTATTAATCTGTCGCATCCGCTTATGAAAATACATCGCTTTTCTCCTCAAAGAAATATATCTTATCGTTTTAATTTTCGATATTCGCTCGGATTAATTCTATAGCGTTCCTTAAACACTCTATTAAATGTTCTCTGGCTGTCAAAACCACTATCCAAACAGATGTCAAGAATTGTATCTCCTGAATTCACTAACCTTGTACAGGCATAGCTCAGTCTGGCATCATTAAGATACTGATTGAAATTGCGGTGAAACGTTTTAGAAAACACTCGTGACAAGACATATTTACTTACTCCGAGATCATGTGCCATCTCCTCTAAAGAAAATTTTTTCCTAAAATTTCCTGATACATAAGATACCGTTCGATATATCAAATCATCGCTTCCCACACAACTTTTTTCCACCAGTTCCATTTTTCCTATACATCTTGCCAACACAATTTGAATATACGCTTGAACAACCATCGGTTCTTTTTCTTCCATTTGAATAATCGCCTGAATTGCATTATAAACATCCGGTTCAATCTGTTTCGCACGAATAACCGGATATTTAGGAGCATATCCTTGTATTTTATCTTTAAATACTCCTGCAAAAGAAGATGGAACCAAAATATAATCCGCCCGGCTTGTTTTTTCTGAAAACACCTGATAATGATGAATAATATCAGAAAAGACAAATCCGATATCACCCTTTTCCATATGATATAATTCCTGCCCCACTCCTATCTCAAGTGTTCCTTCCGTCACGCACACAATTTCCAATGCATTATGTAAATGTGGAGATATATGTTTTGACACTCTTTGAGCCGCATATACCTCTTCCTTTGTTTCCTTAAATGTCAAATGCATTGATACATCTCCCCTTTATTACTTGATTTTTGATTTTCTTTGCAATATTTGTCTATATTTTATTTTAATTTGGCAAGCATTCTTATCCAGCCTATCCTATAATGAATTTGCAAACAAGAAAAGGAGGAATACAAAATGAGCAAATTCAAAAATTATATGAACAACCTTTTAGCTTTCTACGAAGAATACTTTGAATATGTATATCATGCATAAGCCGGCTAAAAGGACTATTTGTGAAAACTGAATACTGAAAAAGCAGACCACTTCACAAATGTGAAATGGTCCTTTTTATTGTATATGAAAATGCTCGTAAAATAGTGTGACACCATGAGCAACACGCTGGTTTTGCTATTTTCTGCTCATTACTGCTGAGCGGTTTCTACTGTAATTCCCTTTTCTTTTTTAATCTTTGCGTTTGTCTCTTCCACATTCATTCTGGAAAGAATAAACATAATAAGTACATCAAAGATCAGTGGCAGCCAGAGATACATAAACTGCATCATATTCAATGCGGACTGCGGCTGAACGGCATGAGTACCCACATAGCCACTAAGTTCTAACAGCCACCCTACGACTGCCGTTCCAATACCCCCGCCAATCTTAACACCTAGTGAAGTGCAGGAATACATTGTACCATCCACACGCTTTCCCTGTGTCAGATAAGTGTACTCAGAGCATGAAGCAATCACTGCATTCATGTCTCCCTGCCAAGGTCCCTGTCCCAATGCTGCTAATGCTGTAAATGCCATCATCAAAGGAATACTTCCCATATATCCGGCAACAACAACGAGGGCTCTGCCAATCACGGCAAGGATGTAACCTCTCAAATTCAGCTTATACATACCATTCCACTTTCCAACCAGTGTTGGTGTAAATATTAACGCAATGATAAGAGGAATGTTTACCGCCCAGGCAAATTGTCCAAACAGATTTTTGTTTTTCAAAACCCAGGTCATATAATAAATACCGGCACCAATCATTGCACTGTATAACTGCTGTAAAATATAAGTACCACAGATCATCAGGTAAAATTTATTCTTTACCAGCAGCTTGAATGCCTGAACCAGCCCATATTTTTCCTCTTCACTTGTTGTATTTCCTTCATTTAATTCCTCTTCCGGAAGTTCTTTGACAGATAATGCGGAAATAGTATTCACAACCAATCCGATTACTGCATAAATAATTGCAACCAGACGCCATGCTGCTGCATCTGAACCACATTTTTCAACAAATCCAACGGTAACCGCCTGAATCAGAAGACTGGTTGAAAAAGCAAAAATGAAACGGTAAGAACCCATCTGCACACGCTCTTTACTATTCTTGGTAACAAGTGATGTCAGTGCAGAGTAAGCAATGTTATTTGCCGTATAAAACACACCATTCAACAGCGTATATGCGATAAAGAACCAAGCATACTGTGCCGTCCTGCCAAGACTTGTTGGAATTGCAAAACAGGCTGCCAATGTAATCGCACAACCAATGTAACCATACAGCATCCATGGTCTTGCCTTTCCCATCTTACTATGCGTCTTATCAATCATTGCTCCAAAAAAGATGTCTGTGAATCCGTCGAATAATTTTGAAACTGCAATCAGTGTTCCAACTATTCCGGATGCCAATCCAATCGTATCTGTCAGATATACCATCACAAATGATGTCAGAAATGCATACACTACATTTCCTGCAATATCACCGGATCCATATCCTATCTTGTTGTACCATTTTAAATATTTCTTTTCCTCCATTAAGAATCGCTCCTTCACTATTTATTGTTTAGAAATCCCTGTAGTCGTGTCATTTTTGTCTTTTCTAATTGTTTTTTCCTGAGAAGAGTCTGACTGTCCGGACAAAATCTTTATCATCTACTCAGGAAATTTGCTTTGGTTGTCAAGTGTCTTGTATTATCCTTTTACAAATGGAATTAATTCAAACTGAAATCGAAATGCTTCCTCAGCAAACCGATATTTATCCAAAACATCCGGTCCGCAACTATTTGAACCAATACCATTCATTGCATAATCCATACAGAATACGGTGCTATCCGATTCTTCCAGTTCATAATTGTGTGATGCCCTTTCTAACTCCTCCTGAGTGTAAACAGAAACATTAAACGAAAATGAATCATTTGAAACTGCTGCAATTCCATATTGACCACTCGTAATCTCTACATAATCGCAGTCATAATGACTTCCATTCTCCTGTGGACGAATATAGTCCTCATGCATCTGAGCCACCTTAGAGCGGAATAATCCATGACAAGAAGCCTGATGTTTATCCCGGTAACTTTCCTGTGGACCCATTCCAAAATAAGTAACCTCATTCATTTTCTTATTCAAAAACATCCGAATTCCAAACCTTGGCAGTTCCGGAAATTCTTTATCTTTTACTGCCTCTATAACCGCCTCTATTTTCCCATCCTCATTGATTTTCCATGTCATTTCCACATCCAAAATCTTTTGTACTGTATCAGCTACAACTGCCACATGCTCCATGATAAAGACCCCATGCTTGTTCTGAAGCACTTCTATACGGTATGCTCTTGTATATGCTGCATCATAATGTGCCTTTTTCCATTCCTTTTTTATATACATATCGTTATCCGTCGGAGCCCTCCATATATTCAATTCCATTGGATGGTCAATATAACTTCTTCCCGCAAACTGCATATCCTCAAATAATCCGGTACGCTTATCAAAAACATAAGTAAAGTCATTTGCCTGTAACACAACCTGCCGTTCATTTTCCTTCACATCAATAGCTCCGACTTCTTTTTCCTGCTCCAGCCACTTTACAGCCTGTCGATTTCTGTCATCCTCATTTGCGAGCTTTATTTCATCAAAACCTAATTCATGACCTGGTTTAAGCAATGGCATTTGCTTTTTCAATCGGTAAATAAGTTTCAGATAAACCTTACCGGTACTCGGAACCTGCAGCTTCAACTCCACCATCGCATCGCTATGGGGTGCTGCAACAACATTTGCCAGCTTTCCTTTTTCCACCGTTATTCCATCCTGTGTCATTTCATAGAAAATATCCACATAATTATTCAAATCATCAAAATCCATATAATTGTGAAGAACTATCTGTCCGTTTTTCCAGTCATACGACACAACCCTAACCGGACGATAGACATTTTTATATTCCAGCAGTCCCGTATGCGGTGTACGATCCGGATAGACAAGTCCGTCCATACAGAAATTGCCATCATGAATGGCTTCTCCATGATCCCCACCGTAATAATATCTGGTCTTTCCATTTTCTGCCGTTCCATGTGCGATTGCATGATCACACCACTCCCATACAAAACCTCCACACATACGGTCATCCTTATGAATCATCTGAAAATAATCTTCAAAATCTCCTGGTCCATTTCCCATACTGTGGCAGTATTCCACCAGCAGAAACGGTTTGCTTCCATCATTTTTCAGATAATCTTCTATCTCCTGCAGTGATGGATACATCCGGCTGTAAAGATCCAGATTGTCATAATCATAGGTAATATCATAATTACGGTATCTTGCACTTTCGTACTGTGTGATCCTATCCGGGTCAAAATTCTTTGTCCAGGCAAGTGCCTTTTCAAAATTGCATCCATATGCACTTTCATTTCCCATAGACCACATTACAATGCAGGGACGGTTTTTGTCCCTCTGTACCATAAGCCGGACACGATCCACAATTGCCTTTTCCCATGCCGGATCATCTGCAATCTTTTCATTCCAACGACGAAAACGATTCTGGTCTGTGTCTTCCTTCCGGTACAGCATAAATGGTCCATGTGCCTCAATATCCGCCTCGTCAATCACCATAAATCCATATTCATCGCACATCTGATAAAAATATGGTGCATTTGGATAATGGCTGGAACGAATAGCATTAAAGTTATGCTGCTTCATCAGCATCAGATCCTTTTTAATCTGCCAGACATCGATTACAAATCCTGTCTCCGGATCAGAATCATGGCGGTTGACGCCACGGAATTTAATCTTTTCTCCATTGAAATAAACAACCTTGTCCCTAATTTCAATCGTCCGAAAGCCAATCCGATCCACAATCACTTCATCTGGCATTGTCAAAATAATCTGATACAAATAAGGATTCTCTGCATTCCATAAAACCGGATTTAACACAGTCAGTTCTAATACACCATCCTCCGCTGCTTCCCCTCTTGCTACGACTGCTCCATATTTATCTTCTATAGTAACTTTCGTTTCCACTGGTTCTGAAAAATACATATCCAATTTCACAGTAGCTCTGTCTTTTTCTACATCTGTCGTAATGTGATAATCTCTGATTGTCTTTTCCGGTCTTTTCAATAAATAAACATCTCTGAAAATACCACTCATCCTAAACTTATCCTGATCCTCCAAATACGACCCATCACACCATTTGAGCACCAGAACCGCTAATGTATTTTCCCCTTCATTCAACAAATCTGTTACATCAAATTCACTGGTAGCGTGAGATACCTGGCTATATCCGGCATAAACACCATTTACCCATACATAAAAACAACTATCGACACCCTCAAAATTCAGAAATGCTTTTGATGCCTTTTTTTCTCTGTTATATTCAAAGTTATGAACATATGCTCCACATGGAATATCCTGTGGCACATATGGTGGATCAAATGGAAACGGATAACGAATATTCGTATATTGATGCGTGTCATAACCATCCATCTGCCATACACCCGGAACAGTCACATGATCAAATCCTGAAACATCATAACCTTTCTCGTAAAATGATTCCTTCACATCATAAATGCTGTTATAATACTGAAACTTCCACTCTCCGCTTAACATCTGAAAACGATCTGAGCTTTCCCTATGCTCCACCAGATCATCCATACGAACTGATGCCGGAATGTAATATGCCCTCGCCGGCATCGTCTTGTCGTGCATAACATTCAAATCTTCATAAAAGCGTGGTACAATCATTGCAAAAACCTCCCTATAACATATATTTTTTTATTCACTGCAATACGCAGTCAATATAATTTCGTCTGCGTGTCATTATATTCCGTCCTTGTATTAGCTTGAAATCATCATACAGTTTCACAAAAAAAATGTCCATAAACAGAAATAGACAAAACATGCACAAAATGATACACTAAAGTGAATGCAGTTTTAGTCCTTCTCAAATATTGACTACTTGTAGTCAGATATTTGAGAAGGGCTAAAACTATATGAGCGCAGCTCTCACCGAAAAACCGTAGGTTTTGAGGTGGTATTCACTTTATAACTTCTGTTCACCATTGACTGCTAACAGTCAGATATTTCACTTTCCAAAGGAGGATTCAAAATGTATATAAATTCCGGTTATCACAACCACTCCCTTATAGACTTCAAAGATAAAAGCCGACCACTTATTGTAGGAAGCTGTGGCACCTATCGTCTATCCTCACACCCAAAACTTCCAACTTATCGTCCCAGAGGAAGACTTGACTTTCAAATCATCTATATAGCTGCCGGACGAGCTCATTTTCATTTTGACAACACCGATGACGATACTGTCATTACAGCAGGAAACATCGTACTTTACCGCCCCAAGGAATTTCAGAAATATGAATACTATGGCATTGATAAAACAGAAGTTTACTGGGTGCATTTTACCGGAAGTGATGTAAAGAACATTTTAAGAAGTTATGGTTTCCCGAATGACCAGCGTATCTTCCATGTTGGAACATCACTGGAATACGAGCGTATTTTCAAACGAATTATTTTAGAATTACAAAGATGCCAGGATAACTATGAAGAAATGCTGACACTATTGCTGCGTCATTTACTGATTGTCTTTCACCGGGAACTTAACAGCAAATATGTCCTAAAAAATGAGTACCTAGATCATGAAATGGATACTGCTGCGTCCTATTTTAACGAAAACTATAACCGTGATATCAAAATCGAAGAATATGCTGCTTCCAGAGGAATGAGTGTCAGTTGGTTTATTCGGAATTTCAAAAAATCTACCGGTACAACACCTATGCAGTTTATCACCTCCATCCGAATCACTAATGCCCAGATGTTATTGGAAACCACAAATTATGCCGTAAATGAAATTGCACGCATTGTCGGTTACGATAACCCACTGTATTTCAGTCGGCTGTTTCATAAACAAAAGGGCTGTTCGCCATCCGAATATCGAAAACTTTTAAAATGAACCAACAAAAAAGAGGCTCTTTGAGTGATTACTCTCATTAGAACCTGTTCGTTACACTTCTGTTGTCATTACGCATCAAAAAACACCTCCTACCGGTTAGCCCCGGCAAGAGGTGTAAATGGATGTTTGTATTCAATTTTCACAAATTTACAAAGTGCTTCCATTGCAAGCATCCGGATTTTGAAATTAATATCTCTTAATCTTGACCTTCTTAGCAAGTCCTTTCGCACGAAGCAGCTTCTTATATGCCTTGTACTCACTCTTTGGCACTTGCACGACAACCTTTTTGCCAACACTGCGAACTGCTCCTTTGGCGACTGACTTCTTCGTCAGTTTCTTTGTCTTGATTACGATTTTCTTTAACTTCTTACATCCGGCAAATGCATCTTTGCCAATCTTTATCACATTCTTTCCTATGATAACGCTTACAAGCTTAGTACACTTTGCAAAGGCATTTTTGCCGATGGAAACGATGTTATTTCCAATCACAACTTTTGTAATCTTTTTATTATTCTTAAAGGCATTGTCGGCGATAGATGTTACTTTGTAAGTCACCTTATCGATCGTAACCGTTGTCGGAATGGTAACCGTTCCTTTTGCAGTACTCTTTGGAGCAGTGTACTGTACTGTCGGTGTTTTGCCCTTGCCACTCGTAACTATGTAAGTCGAACCATCGTTGCCCTTTATCTTCGTACCTTTTTTTGGTACAGACGGCTTATCGGTTGTTCCCGATGATGTACCGCCACCAGATGTACCATCACTTGATGAGCCTCCACTTGAGGCACCGCCACTGGATGAAGAACCACCTCCTGACGATGAACCATCTCCTGTAGCTGGAATGATAATGCTTGACTTATCGGTAATCTCCGTCTTCGCCGCATTATCCGCAAAGTACTTGCCGCAGCCTGCATTCTCACATACATAGTATGCTATATTGCCTGCCACAGTCGCTGTCGCATCCTTTGCTGCTACTTCTCTTAACAGATGACCCGGATGCGTAATCACAGATCCTTTGGTCACTAATACGGTACAGTCCTTACAATAGACATCGCCACTGTATCCATCCTCGGTACAAGTAACTTCTTTCTTATCTCTCACTTCCGTATTCTTATGGTCACAAGAACTGCGAGTAATGGTGATTGTCACGCTCACATTCTCATAATTGCCCTTGTCTGCTCCTGTATAAACTGCTGTTGCTGTCACAGCCACACCATCTGTAAGTTCTTTATCCTTGTCGGTGTCTGACCAGTTCCAGCCATCCGGAAGCGTGATGTCACCAACCTTCTTTGTACTGTGCGCCGGTGCCATCGCAGCTTCCGGCATGTTTGGAGCTTTCGCTGCCTTGTTGACCGTAAGACTGATTTTCATATCAACAGCATTATAATTATCTGTATCTGATGGTGTAAATGTCACATCATACTCTGTCTTTCCGCTGTCGGCTACTGTAGGCTTAATATTACTATTCTTCCATGCAAATGTTCCTGCTACCTCTGTTCCATCGACTGTTTTGTATGTTGCCTTGCCTCCTGTCAGGGTACTGTCAGAAAGCTTTTGTCCGTAAGTAAGTGCGGTTGCTGTCGACTTCTCCGCAATTACAGGTGTTGCCTTGGCTACTGTGATGGCTGCTTTTCCGGTAAGTTCTGCGCAATGCGTACCGTCTGCTGGCTTGAATACCCAGCCCGCCTGTGTGGTTCCGGCTACCGGTATCTCGTCCGGATTACTCCATGAAAGGATACCTTCTATCACATCATCTGTACCGGCTTCCACAAAAACGGTATTTCCGAGTGTCAGCTTTGAAATCTTTTCACCATAGATCAGCACATTGCTTCCATCTACGGATACGCTGTTTCCACTCTTAATCTCTACCGCCTTCTTATCAATACTACTAATCGTCAGCGTGTATCCAGCATTCTCATAGTTCTCCATTGAAGCTGTTACCGCGATAATTGCTGTCTTTCCAACCTTGGTCGAGTCTACCTGATTTACTTTATAGGTCAGATTTCCGGCTGTATCGACAGTTACCTCACTTAAAAGCTACTCTGTATCTGTCTTTGCAACCGCATATGTTGTAATGCCCCTATCCGTCGGGAGCTTTCCTGCAATATCCACACCGATTGTCTTGCCGTCTGAACCGGTTGAATATGCATAACTCTTTTCCTCGCCAGCTATGGTCGGTGAAGCTGCTTTTTCAATCGTAAAATTTATCTCAATAGAAACTATGTTATCTCCTGTGCCTAATGTAAGCTTTGCTTTGTATGTACCAGCATTTTTCGGTGCTGTTGTACTGTAAGTAGATGGCGTGCCATTTGTTACCGTTGCATAGGTAATGGCATTTTCAGAAATTGTTTCTATACCTGTGTTGCCAGAGTCTATTGCTGTTCCGGCTTTCTTTTCTGTTCCATCATAGACAATCTTTTCATCTGATGTTGCTGCCGGCTGTGTAAGTTTTACGGTGTAGGTTGCACCACACTCGTTACAAGTTGCCTTAATAGCATTACCATTTTCTACCAAATAAGCAAAAGAATATTCTTCATATATTGACGTACTCTGATTGGAATATACCTTTGTTGAACTGCCCGGTTTTCCTTTACAGCCAGCATATTTATCTACCTGATAAACTCTTTTTGTACTATCAAGAACAGGATATGTATCACCATTTCCGCCAAGTGCCTGTCCCCATACAGAGCCACTGTAAGTTACGGCATCTTCACCTTCACCTACTGTACAACCTTGTGAGAGAAGATACGCAACTTCACCGCTTGCGAATTGTGCGGTGGTTTTGCCGCCATTTTCATCTTCTGTGTCTGCGAGGTAATAGCAATTTTTGACTGGCCCAAAATTGTATCCACATATACCGCTTATATCAGCATCTGAGCTAGCAGCAGTAACAGTTCCTATGTTATAACAGTTTGAAATTAGTTCAATACTACAACCACACACACCACCCACAGAAGCTGCTGGGCCGGTAGCGGTAACAGTTCCTGTGTTATAACAGTTTGCGATTGTGCCACCATTATTATATCCACATATACCGCCTATAGTAGCAGATGACTCAATAGCGGTAAGATTCCCTGCATTATAACAGTTTGTGATTGTGCCAGCATTGTTTCCGCACACACCGCCCACAGAATCATTCCCTTTGAAATAGGAATCAACGACTCCAACATTTTTTATGTTGCCATCGGATTCTGAACTTCCGAATAATCCAATACATGTTGAATCACCATTAAAGTACAAACCACTTACGGTTTTATTATTTCCGTCAAACGTTCCTGAATACTGTGTTGTACGATTTCCCATCCAATCTGCAATCGGTGTCCAGGTTATAAAATCACTTCCGTTGGAAACGTTGCCCTCTGTATCGTATTGTAAAGAATCAAGAAGATTTTCATTTACTGTGATGTTGGCTGTCAGAATTGCATTGGCTAATTTGTTTTGTTTAACTCCATCAAGAGTGCCGTTTACAAGTCCTGCAAACCAGTACAGCTGACCTGCATTGCTGATTTCGTAAACATTCTCTTTCATGCTGTCATCGTCAATGTCATATTTGTCAGTTGTTTCAACAGCTGGCTGATATACGGTTGCATTGCATTTCGGGCAGTTTCCGAAACCGTTGCTGTTGAAAGTTATTTCAACCCCCTCATGCTTACACTCTTCCTCTTCCGTGGATTGCTGTTCAGTCTTTCCAGCACTATCATTTGCCTGCACTGCAATTTCTGAATCATTTTCCTCTGCTCCTGCCTGAATCGGTGCCACACCGAATACCATGCAGACAGATAGCATTACCGCCAGACCTCTTTTTATCCGGCATATCTTTTTTCTCATAGACTGCCTCCTTTCTTATATCTGTGGATTAAACTGCTTTTGGCTCGCAGCCGTATGGCAGTTCGTGTATCCTATCATCTGCGTCTATCTTATATTTCATTGATAGAAAATTCTCTATCTCAGAAAGTATTCTCCGACCTGTGCCTCCATTGCCTCTAAGGTACTTCTGGTCTTATATACGCTTCCGCTTGTCACATGGATGTAACAGTCATTCACCGATGCCTTGATATATAGTATATCTGCGACATTGATTATCATATGCTTATGATTTGCCTTGATTTCCAGTGTTTTCTTAAACTGCATGATAACTGTTACTCCTTGTGTCGGTTGAATTTGCTATTATTGTACTGTATTTATGGTGCTATGGCAAGGGGAAGTTTCGTCAACTCCTAAAACAATTCTTCTGTGTAGCCATGTCTTAATCCCCCAATCATATCTTATGTACTATTTATATCTAGTGTACTGGCATGTTGCTATTTAGTTAAATGACACAGAATGAATTTTTCATTCTGCAAGGCGGAAGAATGAGCCGTAGCTGGCTACGGCAATTGATGACAACGCAGCAGATAAAAACTTATACAAGTTATTTGGCAAAATGTCAGTGATACAGTGCACTAGGATTCCGATAGATGGGATACCTTTTAACGGGCTGTCTTGAAACTCCTTCCACAATGCGATTGCTTCCTGCACATCTTTGATCTCATCCAATGTCTCATAGATGGAGTTCTCCGGATCATCATAAACGCCACCGTCCAGTTCTGTGAAATCTGAATCATAGATTGTATAATCATATCCTTCCGTTGCATCCTGAATATAAATGTAACGGTCTGCGATGGAAAATGCTAGTTCGCTTTCCATAAAATAAGCCGCCTGCCTTCCATAAGAAGATACCGTTGTTTTTGCTGTTGTTGCGGCACTGACATTCACTGTATTCTGCGGCATCAAGCCACACAGCATAGATAATGCCAGCAATCCCGTAAGCATCTGCTTACATCTTTTCTTCACTTTTGATTTCATGATAAACCTCATTTCTACGCATATTTCTTTTTCCCTGCATCTTCTGCGTCAGGATGCAGACTGATTCGCTTATTTGTCCGGACTTTCATTCTGCCCTGTCCGGTGGCGGGCGGATGAGAAACCGCATTATTTTTCCTCCAATCAAAAAAGCAGGAAATGTATTATCTTTCTTACATACATTTCCTGCTTCATAAACAGTTGCTATATTTTATTTTTTCACTTCCATACAATACCAAACATTTCTACCGTTTAATTATCTATCAGAACAATATCTTTTCTCTGTATTTCATAACAACGATACAATCGATTTAATATTTGCATTTTGCTGGAACCTGACACTCCAATCGACTTTAAATCAATCATTTCATTCTCCATCTTAAGAAGGAACTGCTCCATATCCCCCCACACTTCATCATCCAAATGTTTACTTTCCTGATCAAGTAATTGTGCCAGTCGAAAAACATCGTTTTTATGCTTTTTAATATTTCTGCTGTCCACTTTTTCTCCTTTCGCTTTGCGTTCTGTGAGATCCAGCCACGCTTTTGCCTTGAACGGTATCAGACATTCCGCACTCAACACAGAGATTCCATCTATCATCTTTTTACCGCTCTTTAACAATTTGTAATACGCCTCATTCAAAAGTATCGCAGAAAGACTTGATACTTCCTCCTCCATTGGCAATGGGGTGATTCTTGCATCGTCATCTAACAATATCATTTCCGGATTACGAGAAAAGATCTCAATCATGTAGGGATATTCTTTGCTTTTCGGATCAGTAAAACGATAGAATTGTGCTTCACCTGTACTTTTATTACAATGATCATATTCAGCCTCTTTGATAAATTCCCAAAAAGTTTCGCCAAATTCAGCTGTCAATGCCTCAACGATCAATACAAGGTCAATATCTTTTGTTGCCCGAAAAGGCAATTCTTCATTCTCCATAATCAGATCACATGCAGTGCCACCAATGATCACATACTGTTCTTCATAGCCTTGAAATCTTTTCTTAAAATTAGTAATTCCTCGAACCATCCTATCTCTCCCATTCTTTTCTTAACATTTCCTCTACCGCCTCTTCGATTCTTTCATCTGTACTATTCTCAAAAGAAAGTGCCACCGAAGCAGCATCCGCCATTCCATTCTGTGCAAACTGTTTTGGATCATAAGCCCACAGTTCAAGCCTGACTTGTTTCTCCGGATCCACCAATTCTTTTATAAGCAATGACCCGTCAAACTCTTTTTCATACACAGCGTAAGTGATAAGTCTGTCCGGATTCAGCATCGTCTTTTCAGACAGCACCGTCTCACCGGCTATCACCATGTTTGAATTTACAGCAGACTTTTCAATGTATCCATATCTGCGAACCGGTGAGGAAAGATATTTTTCTGCGTTTTTATACAATTCCCACCTGCTACACTGGGACTCTAATACAATTTTTACCCCCTCCTTTTTAACGAGAAGCAATCGAACCGCTTCTATTTGCTTTGTTGCTCGGCTCATCGTCATTGCACTAAACGGCAGTTCTTCTACTGATTCAGACATGTACATTCGTGCTTTGTTATGATACAAATAAAACAAAAATAACTGCTGTGTTGAAAACATAAATTTTTTCACTTTCGGAATTTCCTCTTTTTCATCGGTCAGATATGCTCCCATAAACGGCAGGTAAATCTGCTTAGATGTAACAAAAGGTATTCTATGCTCAATCAAACTTTTTCTTCTGTAATAAGATACAGCAGGAAGATTTAAAATAACAGGAACCGCATCTACTTTCTGTATTCTGCTGATCTGCTTTTTTAATGCCGGTATTGTCGCAAGTTCACTTGTTGGAGTGATCATAATGCATTTTTGTGCTTCAATGTACGCGGTTTGAAAATCATAATTTCCAGCAATATAAAGCGGCAATGATTCCTGCTTATTCCATACTTCATATCGAATCTGTATTCCAAATACCTCTGTGCACATTGTCATCGCCTCCGCTTTTTAACTTTATTTATTTCATTTTAACCTTTAATAAGTTATATGTCAATTATCAAAGTTAAATTTGATAATTTAATACTTAATGCGCATCAATGATATCCTTTGTTCTTAATGTTTCGATAATGCCCTGGGCTATGCTTCCACGAAAGCATTGCTTCTTTGGCACTTGTCTGTCCACACGCCATATTTTCTCCTAAAGATATGTTGTTGACTACCAATGTATCGCCAAAAAAACTCTCCATATTAGTTGGAAGATTTTTATGTCTATCATAACCACTATTCTTTAAACGGTACAGGGCAAACCGATATAACTCATCTGACCATGTCAATGCCTTTGCACCTTTCTCCGCCCGGTACCGGTTCTGAATGGCAAAAGCTTTCTTTGCCTGTGACTCATAGCCATCCTGTCCCTTTCCGATCACCTTGATACGATAACGGTACACACGCACTTTTCTGTATTTTTTATACAGGCTGGCCGTCATTGCCGTTTTACCGCCTTTTCTTCATTTCATGACAATGTATTTTCTGCCTTTTGCTTTCGCTTTCAGCACCTTCCTGTTTTTAACACAAACTTTTACTTTGGAATATTTCTGCAGTTTCGTCGGTGTGCAGCGAAAAAAGGAAGAATCCCTGTTCAGATCGATCGTCATTTTTTTATAAATGACTTTCGTCTTTGCTTCTGCAACATTTTTCTGTGATGCCAATATCATCAGCACCAACATCATGAACACGCCTGTTTTTACTAATCTTTTCATATCATTCACGCTCCTTGCTGTACACTGGTCATTCCCAGCAATGTTATGCTGTGATAAAAGTTCTATGATGTCAAACTCTTTTTTAGCAAGCGGGATTTGCTCCCCGTTATAGTACAGGCTTCTTTCCGTGTAATCTATTGCTAATTTATCATCAAAACGGACTTTTGCAGATTCTCTTTGACGGCGTTCACGCCTTAGATGTGCTGCCACCCTTGCACCAAGCTCATCTATAGAAAAAGGTTTTATAATATAATCATCTGCTCCGACACCAAATCCTTTGATTTTATCTCCGTCCTCAATCCTTGCTGTTAAAAACAGTATAGGACAGGATACAAAATCTCGTATTCGCATACATACTTCCATTCCGTCAATATCTGGCATATTAATATCCAACAAAATAATGTCTGGTTGCTTTTCAGCTTTTTGAATTGCTTCCAAACCATTAACCGCTGTTATGGTATCATATCCATTAAATTCAAAATAATCTTTCAACATAGAAACTATATCGGCTTCATCATCGACAATTAAGATTTTATCTCTCATAAAACGCACCTCCATAGGGTAGCATACAATATAATTATCAACTATTTATCTACTTTTTTATATCTTGCATCAGTAGGTTTATCCGCTTCTTTTGGTATAAGCCAAACATGATTTACATTCATAGCTCCGTCAAGCTATCTGGTACTCCATTGTGATTTTACAGCTTCCTGCATATAAAATTCTCGTGCTTTATCATTTTCCACACGCATCAAAAGCCGATAATGAGTCTAACTCAATTCGCTACGCAGTGCGTAGCCATTTGGAAATGTCAAATAAAACTGCCTCATATTTTTCAAATTGGCAACAGTAAATCCTTTTCCAAAATCTTGAGTCATTTGTTTCGATAATTCTTTCAATAAACCTGTCTCATACTCCGCCTTTTCGTTACCGCCCTGTTCTTCAATGATTGATTTTCCGATATTCCAATAGGCTTCAACCATTGCAAAATTGGCTGTTTGATAGACTTTATTTCTCGCTGTTATCAAGATGTTCTTTATCTCATCATAAAATTTTTGTTCCATAAAAACCTCCGCAAGACACCTAGTTTTATTTGTATAAATCCTTTCTCAATCGATTTACAAGTATATTAAATTGTTCCTCACTTTTCTGGTAAATAAATTTTTCTAATTCCTTGACAAGACCATCATCTTTTGAAATTAACTTCAACTTAGGAATTGCCATCTTCAAATCATTTATTGCATTATTTCTATTTTCATCATCTGATAGCTCTTGTATATTATACCTTGCAACTCCTAAAGAAAATTTCGCTTCGGCTGGAAAAAGTACAATTTGCGCAAATACAATTATAGATTCATATACTCTCTTTTTTTCCTCAAAAACATACTTTTTCTTATCTTGCAATGGTTGAAAAATAAATGTGGACAATATCAACGTTATTACAGAAGAACCTAATATACTAATAATTATGGAAATTACATTATCTATACTCATTTGTCCCCTTCCCTGCTACAATTAAATCACTTCAAAATGCTTCAATGCATCCTTTAT
>UMJC01014897.1_pt1 | contig 34031 bp, 20 predicted proteins | sample 1965941 | NCBI WGS metagenome assembly UMJC01 (sample SAMEA4836141, study PRJEB28245) | human gut metagenome | biome: gut microbiome; material: fecal sample | place: Denmark | collected 2008 | reverse complement strand
AGTATGAGATTGCTGATTTCCTTTATCACATGATGGTTCTTATGGCAGAGTGTGATATTGACTGGAGTGACATAACAAAGGAACTTGTCAACCGCAGATAGAAAGGTATGGTGAAGATATGACAGGAGCATTATTGTTAAAAGGTCTTGCGGACCTTACTTTCGGAGGAGCATTTTTATGGTATCTCGTTAAATTCCTTGTAAGTCTTGGTGTTGCATATGGTGCGATACTTCTTGGTATCAAGTGGCGAAAGTCAAAAAATGAAAAGGCAGACAATATTGCGGAAACGAAATAAAAGCAGACTTGGTTCACGGTGAGTGATACATTTTGGCTTAAAGCTGGAAGTGGACTAATTGAGCAGATAAATAGTCTGAACATTATAAAGGCATATAAATGGAAATAGAAAAAAAATTCAAGATTAAAAAGCTTCCTGACAATCTGGAACAATATGAACAGAAACATATTGAGCAGGGGTATCTTTGCACAAATCCGGTTGTCAGGATAAGAAAAAGTAATGACAGATATATTCTTACTTACAAGTCACTTGTAAGTGGCAGTGAAGATAAGAATACGGATGTAAGGATAAATAATGAAGTTGAAGTTTTCCTGACAAAAGAAGGATATGAACATCTGAGAGAAAAGGTGGATGATAATCTTATCAAAAAGACAAGATATATAATACCCCTGGAAGATGGACATATGGGAGAACTTGATATTTTTGGCGGAGTGCTTGATGGACTTTATTTTATTGAGGTCGAGTTTGAGAGCGAGGAAGATGCCGAAAACTTTGTGCCACCGGTATGGTTTGGTGAAAATGTAAGTGATGATAAACGATACGCAAACAGTTATCTATCAAAATGTAACGACCTAAGCGTATTTTTATAAAAAACGATTAAGAGATGGAGGCTCATTATGTTTAAGATTTTAAAGAAAGAGTATCTTGCCAACAACATCTGGCTTATGGATGTTGAGGCACCAAGAGTAGCAAAATCATGTCAGCCCGGACAGTTTGTTATTGTAAAGACAGATGAGGAAGGAGAGAGAATCCCTCTTACAGTATGTGATTATGATAGAGAAAAGGGAACTGTTACTATAGTATTCCAGACAGTCGGAGCATCTACAACAGAGATGTCACGCTATGAAGTCGGGGAAAGCTTCATGGATTTTGTAGGACCTTTAGGATGTGCGTCTGAACTTATTGAGATGCCTATAGAGGAGTTAAAGAAAGAAAAGCTTTTATTTGTATGCGGTGGTGTTGGTACAGCTCCTGTATATCCACAGGTTAAATGGATGAAAGAGCATGGTATTGATGTTGATGTTATAATCGGAGCGCGTACAAAGGACATTATGATACTTGAAAATGAGATGCGTGAAGTTGCAGGAAATCTTTATATTGCAACAGATGACGGTTCTTACGGTTTCAAGGGAAATGCGTGTGACCAGATAAATGAACTTGTAAAGAACTTAAATAAGACATATACAAAGGTTATAGCTATCGGACCTATGATAATGATGAAATTTGTTACTATACTTACAAAAGAACTTAATATTCCTACAATAGTAAGTATGAATCCTATCATGGTCGATGGAACAGGTATGTGTGGTGCCTGTCGTCTTAAAGTAGGTGATGAGATTAAATTTGCCTGTGTAGACGGACCTGAGTTTGACGGTCATCTTGTAGACTTTGACCAGGCTATGCGTCGCCAGAGAATGTATAAAACTGAAGAGGGCAGGGCAATGCTCAAACTCGAAGAGGGAGATACACATCACGGTGGATGTGGAAACTGCCAGTAAAAGAAAAATACAGCAAATGCGGGAATACTCCATGCCGGAGTTGTGTCAGATAATATTTAGAATTAAACATAAGCCCGCAAATATCTGTCAGAGAACATAGAATTGTAGAGAAAGGAAAATATCATGGAAGTTGATGTAATGAAAAGAATTCCTGTTCGTGAGCAGGAGCCAAAAGTTCGTGCAACGAATTTTAAGGAAGTTTGTTTAGGATATGATAAAGAAGAAGCGACAGCGGAAGCAACACGTTGTCTCCAGTGTAAAAATCCACAGTGCGTAAAGGGCTGTCCCGTAAATATAAATATACCGGGATTTATCAGTGAACTCGTGAAAGGAAATGTTGAGGGAGCTTACCATGTGATAAGTGAGTATTCTGCACTTCCTGCCGTATGTGGTCGTGTATGTCCACAGGAGAGCCAGTGTGAGTCAAAGTGCATCCGTGGAATTAAGGGTGATGCGGTATCTATCGGTAAACTTGAGAGATATGTCGCTGATACTGCAAGAGAAGAGGGCATCAAACCTGCAAAGGCTGAGAGCCTAAACGGAAAGAAAGTTGCCGTTATCGGTTCAGGTCCTGCCGGACTTACATGTGCAGGTGACCTTGCAAAACTCGGTTATGATGTAACTATCTTTGAAGCACTTCACAAAGCAGGCGGTGTATTATCTTACGGTATTCCTGAGTTCCGTCTTCCAAAGAGCAAAGTCGTAGACAAGGAAGTTGAAAATGTAAAATCACTTGGAGTTAAGATTGAGACGGATGTTGTCATAGGAAAAGCCGTTACTATAGACGAACTTTTAAATGAAGAGGGATTTGATGCCGTATTCGTAGGTTCAGGAGCAGGACTTCCTAGATTTATGGGAATACCGGGAGAAGATGCAAACGGTGTATTCTCAGCAAATGAGTACCTTACAAGAAGCAATCTTATGAAAGCTTTTGATGAAAATTATGATACACCTATCATTCCTGGAAAGAAAGTTGCCGTAGTCGGTGGTGGAAATGTAGCAATGGATGCCGCAAGAACAGCACTTCGTCTCGGTGCAGATGTACATATCGTATATCGCCGCAGCGAAGCAGAGCTTCCTGCACGAGTTGAGGAAGTACATCATGCAAAAGAGGAGGGAATCCAATTTGACCTTCTCACAAATCCTGTAGAAATCCTTGAAGATGAAGAAGGAAATGTTTCAGGAATGAAGTGCATACGTATGGAACTTGGCGAGCCTGACGAGTCAGGAAGAAGAAGACCTGTTGAAATTGAGGGTTCTGAGTTCGTACTTGATGTAGATACTGTTATCATGTCACTTGGAACAAGCCCTAACCCGCTTATCTCATCAACAACAAAAGGTCTTGATATTAACAAGAGAAAATGTATAGTTGCTGAGGAGGAGACAGGAAAGACTTCTAAGGCAGCCGTATATGCCGGTGGAGATGCTGTAACAGGTGCCGCAACAGTTATTCTTGCAATGGGTGCAGGAAAAGCAGCAGCTAAGGGAATTGATGAGTTCTTAAGCAAATAATATATAAAATTAAAGAAAAAGCCATTACCTTTGGGTGATGAGATTTCTCTTTGATAAATGTGATAAAAACAGTCGGATTTTGAAAATTTTCAGGGTTCGGCTGTTTTATTTTTGCAATAGAAGTTTTTTCTTGTAAAAACAAGCATAATTTTATGAAAAAGAACATCCTTTAGCATAATGAAAAAATTATTTTTTGATATAAAAAATGTTAAAAGTAACGCAAACAATGATATACAGGGACTTAGAGCCACTTTTAGGTCTAAAATTTTGTGAGTGTTTCATAAAAAAAAACTAAAGAATAGTGCAAAGTGCATAAAAAATAAATTTGCTAAAAATAGAAAAATAAATGAATCAAACAAAAATCCATAATATTTTTATCAATAATTGACATTGTTTAAAATATACGGCTTTGCTACCATATAACTAGTGTAGTGTATCATTGATTTTCAGCTAAATAACGCAGGGTAAATTTTCATTCTGCAAGGCGGAGGAATGAGCCGTAGCGGGCTACGGCGATTGACAACAACACAGCAGATGGAAATTTATACAAGTTATTTGGCAAAATGTCAGTGATACAGTACACTAGTACAACCCACACAAAATAATCAGTAAAATAATAAAGTGTTCAGTGTGGGTTATACTGGAAAATTTCTTTGTTCTAAGACGGCTGTCTAAGCCTAAAAACAGACTTCTAAATTTTTTGTGCTGATTAAATAACAGCAGATCACCCGTAAATCAAATTTTTATCATCAGATAGATATCCCTAAAATAAAGACAGGAGGAGAAGTATATATGTCAGGTTTTAACAATATTATGCAAACAGCAGAGCATACCACAAATATTTGCCTGATTGTAAAAACGGTGAAATCAGAATAAAAAAATCAGGGATTATCTGATTGAAACTTTTAATACAAAAATATTAGAAGTCTGCTTGGGGCAAAGAGTTTTTAAGATGTGGAGGATAATATTTGTGTCTGAGCACACCCGACACAAATTATACCAATTATTTGATGGAATAGAAATAAATTACTATATAGGATATGAAGAAAATTGTGTGCAGAAATGAGGGATGATATGGAATATTATGAATTTGTAGATGAGATGGCAGAGAAGATAAAAATGTGTTTTGGTAAGGAGGTTGCGGTAGAGGTGCATAAGGTCATAAAAAATAATTCGCTTGAATATGACTCACTTACTATCATGGAGACGGGAAAGAGCATAACACCTAATTTTTATCTTCAAAATATGTATCAGAAGTACATTGACGGAACAGGCATTGACAGCCTTGTATCAGAGGTTGTGAGGATATATGAGGACAGCCAGAGACAGAATACATATGAAAATCTGTCTATGGAGTATGAGGATTGTATTGAAAAAATAGTTATGAGACTTATCTCTTTGAATAAAAATAAAAAGCTGCTCGAAGATATGCCGTATATCAGATTTCTCGACATGGCAGTTGTGTTCTATTGTCTTGTTAGTAATGATGAGGATGGAATTGCATCCATACGGATAACAAATGAAGTTGCAAAGGAATGGCAAACGGATACAAGAGAACTTTACACACTGGCATTAAAAAATTCGGAGAGAATATTTGAAGAAAAAATAATGCCTATGAGCGAAGTTATCGGTATGTTTGATGTGCAGTTACAGGAGATGGGATTAAAAAAACCGGCACTTAAGCGTGAGTGTTTATATGAGCCTTATGTGGTAACAAATAACATGGGTATAAACGGTGCATCAGTTATCTTATATCAGGATATATTTAAGCGACTGGCTGAGAAAATAGGAGGTGATTTTTATATCCTGCCGAGCAGCATACATGAAGTGCTTGCAATGTCGGCAAAAGCCGGACTTACAAAAGAGGAACTTAAAAACATGGTAAAAGAAGTAAATGATAATTGTCTGCTGCCGGATGAATATCTGTCGGACAGTGTTTACAGGTACAATAAAACATTTAATTCACTTGAAATAGTAGCGTAAAACGGGGGGAAAGATTATATGGAGAGAAGAAGGAATTTATTAAAAAAAGTTTTGATATATGTGTTGACGGTGGCGGTTGTTTTGTCAAATGGAATGTTTATGAATTTAAAAAAGGCAAAAGCAGAGACATATTATCAATATCTTGTGCATTTTTCAAAGCCGTTTACAATGACAGGAAGTCTAAAAAATACAATAGAAGGAATTATGAAAAGTTCAAGTGTTTTGAAAAAAAGTGAAGATTCGTTATGTGTTGAGTATTTGATAAATGAAAAAAGTGATTATGTGAATATGTATAAAAATATTGTTGCAAATTTAGATGCATCAACGCTTGTAAATCCGGGATTTTATATAAGAGCTATGGTTGGAATGGGAAATAAGCTATCAGATACTCCCCAAAACGCAACTTTGGCAGAGGCAAAAAATCTTATAAGCAATGATGCGCAAAATCATAGATCGTTATATATTTATTGGCAGTGCGGACATGTTTATGATTCATCAAGATGGCAGCTTACATCTGCAGCAACCTGTCAGCACAATAATCAGTACAGATGCACTATCTGTGGTGAGACAAAAAGTGAGGGAAACACTATAAGCCATAATTATTCATCATGTATATCAGGAGCAACCTGTCAGCAACCGGCGGTATATAAATGTACCATGTGCAACAGCACAATAAATCAGGGAAGTACGATAGGTCATAATTATTCAACTTATGTATCAGGGGCAACCTGTCAGCATCCGGCAATATATAAGTGCACTATGTGCAGCAATACAACTTATTCAGGAGGGTATGCAAATCATACATGGGCACAGAAAAGTGCAGCAACCTGTACGCAGGGACAGGTGTTATACTGTACGACCTGTGGGACACAGACGGCAGGTGCAGGTGCAACAGGACATAATTATTCAAGTGTTTCAGTGACGGCTCCGACGAGTTCTTCAAAAGGATATACAAGACATAGATGCGGATGTGGTGCGTATTATGATGATACATTTACATACAAAGTTGAGTATGATGCAAACGGTGGTTATGGAAATGTGGCGAGCCAGACGATAAATTATGATAAATCAGAAAATTTAAAGCAAAATTCTTTTGGCAGGAGTTATTATCATTTTACCGGATGGAATACAAAGGCAGACGGAAGCGGAAAAGCGTATTCGGCAGGACAGCTCATAAAGAACATAACAACGACTACAGTAAAATTGTATGCCCAGTGGCAGAAAAATAAGTATAGCGTTACCTGTATTGATTATTATGAGGATGGTAAGGTGATAGACAGTGTAAACAATAATAAAACCGTTCAAGTCGATTATGATACAAAAATATCAGGTCAGTATTTTGGGACAGATACAAAAATTGGAGCGTATTATCCCGGAACAAAATATGTGTCATGCGATGGAGAAAAGACGGTATCAGGAAATATAACGGTAAAAAGATTTTTTAAAGATTATAGGGAAAACGGTCTTAATGGAGCAGTGATAAATTCGGGTACACTGGTAAGTATGTCTGAAAAGCCTGAGAGTGTGAAAATTCCGGAAGAAGTAAAGCGGATAGGAGACGGAGCATTTAAAGACCAGGATAAACTTGTTTCGGTTGATATTAAGAACGGAACAGTTAATGAAATAGGAGCAGGGGCATTTGAAAACTGCATAAGTCTCAAGAAGATTGTAGTGCCGTATTCAGTGAGAAAAATCGAAAAAAATGCTTTTATTGGATGTAGTTCATTAGACGAGATAATCATAAAAAATCCTGACTGTGAGATAGACAGGTCGTTTGAAACGATACCACAAAATGCAGTGATAACAGGATTTTCAAATTCATCGGCACAGTCTTATTCAAAAGAAAATCACAGAAATTATAATAAGATAACAACAATAGGTGAGGACTTTTTTGCAGGAGAAAAATATTTAGAGAGATTTAATGTGCCATCGGATGTTGTAATTATAGGAGACAGGGCATTTAAAAACTGCACGGCATTAAAAAAGATTACTCTTGGAAATGTGACAAGAATAGGTGATGAGGCTTTTGCCGGTTGTACTTCTTTAAAGTATGAGAGTGATTATGAGAAGATAACGAAAGATGCACTTGTTATACCTAAGACAACAGAATATATAGGAAAAAAAGCATTTGCGGGAGATAAAGAAATAAAAGAAATCGTATTCGAGGGAAAAGAAACAGTTATCAGTGATAAAAGCAGTATAGATGCAGGTACTTTGATAGGATGTTATGCAGGAAGCAAACAATATGATTTTTCAGTAGAAAATAAATATAAAATTATTTTATTTGCAGGTTTTGAGAATGATGGTACAACGGAATTTGCAGATGAATACAGGGACAGTGATGAAATTGCCGCTGTAATAATGGGAGCAGGAATAGAAAAGATAGGCAGATTTGCATTTGCAGGCTGCAAGTCATTGGAGAATGTTTCTATTATGGGAGACCGTACTAAAAAGACAGCGGTTACAATAGACAATTCAGCATTTTATAATTGTACGGAACTAAAAAAAGTAATGTCTGATAAGAATATTAGTGAATTAGGTGACAATGTATTTTTTAACTGTGAGAAACTTAATGAAGTTACATTTTCGGACAACAATATGCTTGCAAAAATAGGAAACAGAGCATTTTACGGATGTGTTTCTTTAAGTGAGATAAAAATAAATAATCCAAATTGTGTTATCAATGAAAATAATGATACATTTTCTGAAAATACAATTTTAAGAGGATGGAGCAAATCAACAACTAATGATTACAGTAAAAAAAATAATAGGAAATTTGAGTGTATCGGTATCTCATATTGTGTGGAGTTTGATAAAAAAGGAGGAGATAATGGGACAGATGGCATATTTGTTTATAGTGGAATGAAGATGCCTGATATAGAAGTCCCTGAGAAAAAAGGATATACATTTTGCGGATATGCGTCAGGTGATAGTCAGCTTTATAATGATGCCGGAAAATATATATCGGGAGAAGTCCTAAATATATCAGAAGATATGACAGGAAAAAAAGCATTGAGTGCAAAGTGGTGTGCAAATTGCTACAGTGTGTGGTATATGCCAAATGGAACGGACGGAGAAAAGACTGAGCAGGCAGGATTGCTTTATGATACTGAATTTAAGATTTTGGATAATATGTATAAGAAAGAAGGATATACATTTGCAGGCTGGAGCACTTTAGCTGACGGAAGTTCAGAAATATACAAAGCAGGTGAAAGTATCAAAAACCTCACGGATAAAGACGGAGAGGTTGTCAGACTCTATGCCCGGTGGCAGGAAAACTCATATAATATCGAGTACAATCTAAATGGAGGAACGGGTGAAGCACCTGAAAATAAGGAAATCATGTATCAATCAGAGTACACGATAGCGGATAACAAAAGTACAAAAGAATATTATGTTTTTGCCGGATGGAATACAAGATACGACGGAAAAGGAACAAGTTATGAGGTTGGACAAAAGGTAAGCAGGCTTACTGCTGTAAAAGGTGATAAGATAATATTATATGCACAGTGGAAACCAGTAGAATACAGCATTTCTTATGATTTTGACGGTGGAGAGACTGAGACAAATGTAAATCCTCTGAAATATGATTGCGAGACAGATGACTTTACCGTGGTTTCGCCAAAGAAACACGGGTGGGATTTCGTAGGCTGGCATGATAGCGATAAGCTGCACGAGGGTGCTTATGTTGTTAAAAAAGGATCACATGGAGATATAACTTTAAAGGCAGTTTACAGATTGTCGGAATACAGTATAAAATTTGAGACAAACGGCGGAGAATTTAAGGATGAAAAAAGCAGGATAAGTTCGTATAGATTTGGAGATGATGTAAATCTTCCGATGGACGTAGAAAAAAAGAACTATGTCTTTAAAGGCTGGTCGGCGGACAAAGATAAGAATGATACATATGTTGCAAAGATTGAGCCTGATGATATGGGAGATAAATGTTTTTATGCGGTATGGACTCCTGAATCTTATAAAATTAAATATATGCTTGACGGAGGAAAGACAGAAGACGGAAGTCCAATGGCATATCTGTATGGAACAGGAGTAAAACTGCCGGAGAGTGCAAAGAAAGACGGATACAGTTTTGCAGGCTGGTATCAGGATGAAAAATTCAGCGGACAGAGAATTGAAAAGATAACAGAAAATGAAAGCGGAGATAAAGTTATATATGCAAAATGGATACCAAATGTGACAGATAAAGACAAATCAGATTCAGACTTATCCGGAAATAAACCGTTAGATACAAAAAATCCATCTGAAAGCAGTCTGCCGCATCAAAGTAAAACTCCTGATGACAGTTATGGAACAGATAAAAAAGATAATGTTTCCGAGAGTACAAAACCTGAAGTAACAAAAATGCCATTGCAGACAGATGCTTTGTCAGAGCAGACAAAAACGCCATTGGTGAGAATGACTGCAAGCCCGAATAAACAACAGGGAGCTGGAAAAAACAGTGCAGGAGAAAGTAGTAATACTGAGGCAAAAACCAACAAAAAAACTGCCAAATATAATAGATATAATAAAAATAAAAAGACTGTTGCATTAAAGAAATTTTGCGATACTAAGGCGAAAAAAGCAATCATTCCTGACAGCATAACAAAAGGCGGTGTGAGATATAAAGTTACCTCTGTGGCAGCAGATGCATTTTCAGGCTGCAAAAAATTAAAAGAAGTAACGATAGGAAAGAATATAAAAACAATCGGAAAAAATTGTTTTAAAAATTGCCACAGTCTGAAAAAGATTAATATTAGGAGTAAAATATTTAGAAAGGCAGGAAAAAATTCATTAAAAGGAACTAATAAAAAGCTTATTGTCAGCTGCAATAAAAAGAAAATGACAAAGTATAAAAAGCTGTTAAAAAATAGGGGGAATAATAAATATAAAATGAAAGAAAAATAATAAAAACGCACCCGGAGGGAGTCGAACCCTCGACACACAGCTCCGGAGGCTGTCGCTCTATCCACTGAGCTACGGGTGCACATACAATTAAGTATTTTAGCATATCACATGGTTGTTGTAAAGTATATTCAGCGTACAAAAATAATTTAGCTGGAATGCCTAGCTTTACAATGACCTTGTGTTGTGTTAAAATTATCTTTTATGGGATAGAAATTGCGAGAGAAGGAAAGTGATTTCAATGTTTAAATATAAAAAAATTGTTATTTTTTTAGTGGTTTCAGTTCTTTTATTGGGAAGTGCTATATTATATACTGTACTTTCGGGAATGGATTCAGAAAATACAGTATATAATATTCAGCAGAAGACAAATTACCAGAAAGAAAAAGAAGTAGATGAGAACAGTGATTACGATACAGTCTCAACAGATAATGTAAATGAACAGATAGAAGGAATTGTATCAGGTTATCTTAATGCAAAGCTTAACGATAACATATCGGGCATGAAAAAATATGTAAACGATATAACAGTGATAGATGAAAAAAAGATACAGGCACAGAACCAGAGTATAGAGTCATACAATAATATAAAGTGTACTGTCAAAAAATGCTATTCTGCCGATGCATACAGAGTGTATGCATATTGTGATATAAAGGCATTTGGTGTTGAGAGTATGCTGCCGTCATTATCGGCATATTATATAAAGAGAGCAGCAGATGGAGAATATGAGATATATTTTGGGAAAATAAACAGCAACGAGCAGAAAGAAATTTCAAAGTTTGATAAGAGTGACGAGATAACCGCTTTAAAAGATTCCGTGCAAAAGCGGATGAATGATCTGATAAGTACGGATGAAGAAGTGAGAACACTTTTTGATGAATTAAAGAGTGGTGAATAAAAAATATTAGTGTTTCATACCGAGAGTACATTGTATGGGCATGGAGGATTATCATGAGTGAAAACGGTATAAGGATAAATAAATATTTAAGTGAAGCAGGTGTTTGTTCAAGGCGTGAAGCAGACAGGTTAGTAGACGCCGGAAGGGTATGTATTGACGGTGTTACGGCGGTATCAGGTGCAAAAGTATGTGACGGACAGACGGTTACACTTGATGGAAGAAATATAAAAAAAGAGGAAGAAGAAATTTATCTTGCTTTTTACAAACCAAAGGGAATCGTTTGCACAACGGCAACGGAGGAAAACGGTGAGAAAATAAAAAATGTTGTAGAATATATAAACTATGACAAAAGGATATATCCGGTCGGAAGACTTGACCAGGCATCAGAGGGACTTTTGCTTATGACAAATCAGGGTGATGTTATGGAGAAAATCTTACGCAGCAGATATGGACATGAAAAAGAATATTTTGTAAAGGTAGACCATAAAGTAACAGATGAGTTTTTAAAGAAAATGGGAGAAGGAGTTCCTATTCTTGATACTGTTACAAAACCGTGTAAAGTATGGAAAGAAGATGATTTTAGTTTTCATATCATACTCACACAGGGATTAAACAGACAGATAAGACGAATGTGTGAATATTTCGGGTACAGAGTAGTGCATCTTAGGAGAGACAGAATAATGAACATAACCCTTGACGGACTCAAAAAAGGAAGATACCGTAAACTGACATTGCGTGAGGTATCAGAATTAAAAAAGATGCTTTAAAGCTGCTGGCGGTATCATAAGAGGAACAGTCCTTTCAGATATGCTGCGACAGCAGCCGGTGTTATAAACAGGCATCAAAGCGGATTGCAAATATCCGATTGACTTTTATGTATAAATTTTTTCATATGCAGATAATGACACATGAATATATTTTATATGGTATGTATGGAGGAAACAATGGCAGAAACAGGTAGAATGAAAGAACTTATTGATATATTGAATAAAGCGGCATCTGTTTATTATCAGGGAAAAGACGAGATAATGAGCAACTTTGAATATGACAGGATGTATGATGAGCTCTCGGCACTTGAAAAAGAAAGTGGACTTGTGCTGGCAGGAAGTCCGACACAGAAAGTCGGCTATGAGGTATTAAGTGAACTGCCTAAGCAGACACATCCGTCACCGATGCTTTCGCTTGACAAGACAAAACAGGTTGATGAGCTTTCAAGCTGGCTGGGTGGCAAAGAGGGAATTTTATCATGGAAGATGGATGGACTTACAGTTGTGCTGACATATGAAAATGGAGAGCTTTTAAATGCAGTTACCAGAGGAAACGGAGTCGTAGGCGAAGTCATAACAAATAATGCAAAAGTGTTTAAAAATCTGCCTGTCAATATACCGTTTAAAGGTCGTATGGTGCTTCGAGGTGAAGCCATAATAACATACTCTGAGTTTAAGAAGATAAATGCCTTATTATCAGAGGAGGAGCAGTATAAAAATCCAAGAAATCTGTGCAGCGGTTCAGTAAGACAGTTAAACAATGAGATAACGGCAAAAAGAAATGTAGAACTTTATGCGTTTACACTTGTTGAAGCTGAGGGAGTCGACTTTAAAAATTCTCAGCAAAATAAAATGGAATTTATGAAAGAACAGGGATTTCAGACAGTTGAGTATAAGGTTGTCACGGCAAAAAACATATATGAGACAGTAGAATGGTTTTCAGAAAAAGTCAAGACAAATGACTTTCCGTCGGATGGACTTGTACTTTTGTATGATGATATAAGTTATGGTGAGTCGCTTGGCTCAACAGCAAAATTTCCGAGAAATGCCATTGCATTTAAGTGGGCAGATGAAACTGCCAAGACAAAACTAACGGAAGTTGAATGGAGTGCATCAAGAACCGGACTTATAAATCCGGTTGCAATTTTTGAGCCGGTTGAACTTGAGGGAACGACCGTGAGCAGGGCAAGTGTCCACAATATAAGCATTGTAAAGGAGTTGAAGCTTGGAATAGGCGATACTATCGAGGTATATAAGGCAAACATGATAATTCCTCAGATAGCACAGAACCTCACAAAGAGCGGTTCTCTTGAAATACCGGACAAATGTCCGGTGTGTGGAGAAAAAACATCCATCCATAAAGAAAATGATGTTGAAGTGTTATTTTGTGAAAATCCGGATTGTCTTGCAAAAAAAATCAAATCAATATCACTTTTTGTAAGCCGTGATGCAATGAATATTGATGGAATGTCAGAAGCAACCATAGAAAAATTCATATCAAAAGGATTTTTACATGAACTTGCTGACCTTTTCAAACTTAACAGATATAAGGATGAAATAATATCAATGGACGGGTTTGGCGAAAAGTCATATGAAAAGCTTGTAAAAGCTGCTGAGACAGCGAAAATAACAACAACGGCAAAATTTATATACAGTCTCGGCATTGCGAATATAGGATTGTCAAATGCGAAGATGGTATGTAAGGCATTTTCAAATGATTTTGAGAAAATAAGACACGCTTCAATAGATGAACTGGTAGAGATAGACGGTGTCGGGGAGATAATAGCAGAGTCATTTGTAAAATTTTTTGCAAACGAAAATAATAACCATATGGTAGATGACCTGCTCGATATTGTCACGCTTGAAGATGAAGAAAATGATAATGCAAACGACATGGAGGGTATGAACTTTGTAATAACAGGCTCAGTAAATCATTTCTCAAACAGAAGTGAGGTAAAAGATCTTATTGAGGGCAGGGGAGGCAAAGTGACGGGAAGCGTCACATCAAAGACAAAATACCTTATAAATAATGACAGCACAAGTAACTCATCAAAAAATAAAAAAGCAAAAGAGCTTGGAGTGCAGATAATAACAGAAGAAGAATTTATCGATATGTTTTCGATAAAATTGTGATGAATAATAAAAAAACTTCGTAATTATATAATAAATAAGAGAAAGGGGCGTTAAATATGCCAATTAAAGTTCAAAACAATCTTCCTGCAAAGAAGATAATGGAAAAAGAAAATATATTTATGATGGACGAAACAAGAGCGGTATCTCAGGATATAAGACCTTTATATATCGCAGTTTTGAATTTAATGCCACTAAAGGAAGAAACAGAAGTCCAGCTTCTTAGAAGTCTTTCAAATACACCGCTTCAGGTAGAGATTACATTTCTGACAACAGCGACATATATAGGAACAAATACACCTGCAAGCCATTTGAATGAGTTTTACAAAACATTTGAAGATGTAAAAGATAGAAAATTTGACGGACTTATAATAACAGGAGCACCTATTGAGCATATGGAATATGAGGATGTTCAATACTGGGATGAGCTCACAAAGATAATGGACTGGTCAAATACAAATGTAACATCAACACTTCATATATGCTGGGGAGCACAGGCTGGACTTTATTATCATTATGGAATACATAAATATATGCTGCCAAAGAAGAAATTTGGAATATATGAGCATATCGTGCATCACAGAAAAGAACCACTGTTAAGAGGCTTTGATGATGTGTTTTATGCACCACATTCAAGACATACAGGAGTCAACCATGATGAGATAGCAGCCTGTAAAGACATAACAGTGCTTGCTGAGTCCGAAGAGGCCGGAGAACTAATTTTGGTGTCACATGACGGAAAAAAGATATTTGTACTTGGCCATCTTGAATATGACAGAATGACGCTTGACTCAGAATATAAAAGGGATAAAGCGAAAGGGCTTGACATAGAAGTACCTGAAAATTATTATCCGGATGATGATTCGGAGCAGCGGCCAAAACTTCGCTGGAGAGGTGCAGCAAATGCATTATTTAGTAACTGGTTGAACTATTATGTTTATCAGAACACACCGTATTCGTGGGATTAGAAATGGCGTGAATACGGCGATTTGAGCTTGTTTTTAGGGCATTTGCAAAAGTATCTTTTATTCTAAAAAATGAAAAAAATTGCAAGCACTAGAGGAATAAATTGAGTAAAATTAGACATATTATAGAAGAAATGACTTGATTTCAAAATGAGTATATGCTACACTATCAATCATAAATTTCTATGTGATATAGTTTATATTGTATGCTCAGTTGTTGAAATTTGATTACTGAGGTGGTACAATATAATTGAAAGAAAACAAAGAAAATAGTTTAACGGACACAAAGGAGGGAAAGCACATGGCTGTATTGGCAAAACCGATTAATAAGATGGCTATTATAAAAGAAAAGGAATCCCGAAAGTTTGTGCGTGAGTTTAATAAAAATAAAGTGACGAATGAATTTTTGGATTCATGTAAGAAAGCTGGTAAGTTGTTTGGCAAAAGAAAATAAAAAAGCACATAAACATATAGAAGATTTTAATCCTGATGTGATGTCTTTAGAAAAGTCATATCAGGATTTTTCCTCTAAAATGCAACTCTTTAATGCAGGAAGTGGGTATGAAAATTTTAATGATTTTATAGTTTCTGAAGCATCTGAGTATAAAAATACTGGTGATGGTGTAACATATGTTGTATGGAATATATTGTATGATAAGGATAATATTGAGATAGACAGAGATATAGTTTCGTATTATACATTATCTGCAACCGCAATACCTTATGAGGATAGGATTAGGTGTGATGAAGAAGAAGTGCTGGAGACGGGTGAAGAATTTGACATAGAGATATGTGGAATTTCAGCATTGGAAATAAAAATGTTTGCTGTAAATCAAAATTATCAAGATGTATTTTTTAAATATGCCGGAGAAGATCTTCCTATATCAGCTTGGATAATGCGTAGTATTATAGATTATGCATATTCTTTATTGGATGGGGTAATAGGATTTAAGGCGTTGTTTTTACATTCTCTCCCAGAAGCGGAAAGCTTTTATACGGCTAATGGATTTAATCCTGTAGAAGTTAATATGCAACCATTACATTGTGTAGATTCAGAATATACAGCAATGTATTTGGCATTAAAAGAAGTACATATGAATTATGATGAGTAGGGGATGTTGAGTTGTCTTATATACCTATTTTTACTAACAAAAACAAGTGATTGTAGAGAAAAAAGGACACTTGAAAAGACAAGTGCCCTAATGTATAATCTAATCAGAAAGTGAATCGGATATGATATCCGATTTGCCCTCAGTTGAGAAAAACTAATAAGAATAGCATCCTAAACTTTGCGAGGGTTGGGGATGCTATTTCTTAATCTATCCGCAATAATGTCTAAGCATCACGCACAGCAATGCTTCTGCCACAAGAGATGCGGCAATATAAGCTATCATTCCGTATTTAGGAACAAAGAATATAAGTGACAATATCTTTATGAGTGTGCATACTACTGTTATCACAAAAGTCATATGGGGCTTGCCAAGTCCATTCAATATACTGCTGTAGGTCATGTTTAGGTACAAAAACGGACATAAGAAAGACATTACGGTAAGGTATCTTCCGGCAAGTTCGTTGTGGAAGAAAAGACTTGCACAGATGTTTCCAAATAGCAGGAAAAAGACAGTAGCAGCCATTCCGGTTACAAGACAGAAATATGATGTGCGTCGGATAAGTTTTTTAATCTGTTTTTTGTTTCCTGATGAGTGTGCTTTTGAAACAGCAGGGAGAAGCATTGTTGATATTGCCATTGTTATTGTGGCAGGAAACATTATAAATGGCATAGCCATTCCGGAATATATACCATACACACTTAAGGCTTCGTTCATCGTATAGCCGTATTTTACGAGTGAAGCAGGAATAAATATTGATTCTACACTATGTAAAAGAGAGATTGTAAGTTTTATTGATGTTAGCGAAATAAATACCGGCAGGAGCAGTTTAAAACTTTCTTTTAAAGAAATTTTATTTTTTCTTTTATTGAAAGTTTTATTTTTTATTGTAGACATATTATAGAGGAAACCAAAAAATTCACCAACGGTAAGTCCATACACGGCTATCTGGCAGCAGATTTCTTTATCAGAGAAAAATCCCTGAATGATAAACACAAATAAGATGCGGGTTATCTGCTCTATTATTCCGGCAATGGCAGGTGGTTTTGCATTTTCAAGTCCGTATTGGTATCCGCAGATGCAGGCTGAAATGCTGCAAAATGGGAAAAGATATGTGAGCAGTTTAAGATAGATGTCGCAGTCGGGTACCATGAGGATATTGCAGGCAATCCACTTTGAGTTAAAATTTATAAAAATGGACAGAAAAAGTGCAAGGATAAAGCTGAGTATCGTGCCGGCAAGAAGTATCGTGCGTGGAGTTATATTTCTTGCTGATGACGAAACAAAAGGATAATTTCCTTTTACTAAAGATGAATTATTATTGTTTTTAGAAACGGCGATTGAACTACTGCTGTATTTTGAAGTGTTGTCTTTAAAATTGCTATCTTGTGGATGTGTGTTATTTTTGCCCATGAGTGTCGCAACAACCTGAGATATGGCACTTTGCATACCCGCTCCGTAAATCGTAAAGCACAGCACATATATAGGAAAAATAAGCTGATATGTACCGAGCAGTTGTTCGCCGAGAATATCAGCGAGGTATATTCTGTATATGAAACCGATTATGCGGCTTAAGATACTTGCACAGGAGAGTATAAGAGTTCCTTTTATTATATTGCTTTTAAGTCTGTTTTTTACCTTTTTTTTTGTTTTTGCGGCTGAGTTCATAAAGCTTCCTCACTTTAGCACATTCAAACTTATTATTTAATTTTATTAGATGATGAATGAAATTATGATGAATATATAGATTTTAGATTTATCAGATGGCAAATAAAATTATGATGAATATATAGATTTTAGATTTATCAGATGATGAATAAAATTATGATGAATATATAAATTTTAGAGTTATCAAACGGTAAAAAGCTAAGTTTCTTATATGTATTTCAAATTTATCATGTGTCAAACAGCATTATGCTGAATATATTGATTTTATATACGGGTGCAGAGGTGCGGTATGATTTATCTTGACCATGCGGCAACGACTTCGGTATGTCCACGGGCGGTTGCTGAGATGAAAAAATGTCTGGAAATTTATTATGGAAATCCATCGGGGGCATATGAATTTGCACAACAGTGTAAGGAAAAAATAGAGACAGCCAGAAAGCAGGTGGCAAAGAGTATAAATGCATCTAAAGATGAAATTTATTTTACAAGTGGTGGTACGGAGAGTGACAACTGGGCATTGTTTGGAACGGTGAGAGCGTGCAGATATAAAGGAAAAAGAGGACGGCATATCATAACAAGCTGTATTGAGCATCATGCAATCCTCAATTCCTGCAAGGCACTTGAAAAACAGGGATACAGAGTGACTTATCTTCCGGTTGATGAGAGGGGTGTGATTTCGCTTAGGGATCTTGAGAGGGCGATAAGAAATGATACAATTTTGATTTCGATAATGTATGCCAACAATGAGATAGGAACGATTCAGCCTATAGACGAGATTGCTAAGATAGCCAAAAAGTACAATATTTATTTCCATACGGATGCAGTTCAGGCATATATGCACATTCCGATTGATGTAAAAAAAAGCGGGATACATATGATGAGTGTAAGCTCGCACAAACTCTGCGGACCGAAAGGAACGGGGTTTCTTTATATATCAAAGGGTTGTGATATAGAAAAGTTTATTTATGGCGGAAAGCAGGAAAGTAATATGAGAGCAGGAACGGAGAATGTACCGGGGATTGTAGGTATGGGTGCAGCCGTTGATGAGGGATTTAAAAATATGTATAAGAAAAATCTTAAAACGGCAAATGTAAGGGACTATTTTTTGTCAAGGATAGAAAATGAGATAGAAGATGTGCGGTTAAACGGTGCAGAACCGGGAAAAGAAAGACTTCCCGGAAATCTGAATATAAGTTTTAAAGGAATTGAGGGAGAGACTCTGCTCATTATACTCGATATGAACGGAATATGTGCTTCAGCAGGTTCAGCCTGCAATACAGGAGAACCGGGGATTTCCCATGTGATAGAAAGTATAGGTGTTCCAAAGGAATATGCCGATGGAACAATAAGATTTACACTTGGTGAAGAAAATACAGTCAGGGAAGTTGACTTTGTAATGGATATATTAAAAACAGCCATAAAAGTATTAAGAGAATAAGTTATGGGAGTAAAAAATAAAACAAAAGTATTATTAGAAGGCTTTTATAGAAAGTTTCATTATAGAATATACAAAAAATTGAGTTAGATTATATGCAAAAACGATAAAAGGGTGAAAAAACATGTTAAATCACCGAAAACAATTATGTATATAAATATAAAACCATTAAAAAATAAATTTTTCTAATATAAGTGTGAAAAAATCACCTAATTACAAAAAAAATCTACATTTTTGGGGTTGTCGAGCCCGTTTTATGCGTGAGATAACCCTGAATATGAGTTTTCTGCCAGTTGAATGAGGGGGTTGAAAGTGGTATTCTATATGTGGAAAATGGTACTGAAAAAAACGGAAACCGATTTTTGACATAGGGGGTGTATAATGACATTTAAGTATGTGCAAAGGAGGTTTACAGTATGTGTGAAAGCACGCCACGCTGCCTGCCGGAAGATATAATGCTAAACGAAAGATATAAGATAGGCAGAGTTATAGGCGAGGGGAGTTTTGGAATTACATATATAGGAAAAGATTTACTTTTAAATATAACAGTTGCAATAAAGGAGTATTTTCCTCTTAGTTATGGAAGCAGAGATGTTCGTGGCAGGGATGACTACAGTATATACATTTATCACGGAAAAAACAGTGAACTATATAATAAAGGTCTTAGTGACTTTTACAGTGAGGCAACAATACTGTCGCAGTTTCATTCTCTGGACGGCATAGTTTCTGTCAGAGACTTTTTTTATCTGAACAATACGGCTTATATAGTTATGGATTATGTAGACGGTATTACATTAAAAGAGTATGTGAGGAAAAATGGTGCGATAAAAGGGCAGGAAGCATTTTTGATGATGAAACCTATTATCAGGTCGCTGAAAAAAATTCATGATGCGAAAATCCTGCATAGGGACATAAGCCCGGACAATATACTTATAAGGATAAAAGAAAAACAGCTTGTTCTTATAGATTTTGGCTCGGCAAGAGAAAAAAATGTTATGACGGATAAAAGCCTGACCGTTACATTCAAGAGAGGATATACCTCAGAGGAGCAGTATCTTCGCAAAGGCAGGCAGGGGAGCTGGTCTGATGTATATTCTTTGTGTGCGACTATGTATTTTATGCTCACGGGAAAAGAGCCTAATGAGTCAATAGAGAGAATGCTTAAGGACAGGCTTGTGCCTTTGTCGGAGATTGAAAATATAGATTTAACCAAAAGACAGAAACAGGCGATAATGCAGGGAATGTCGATAAAAGCAGAAGACAGGATACAGAGTATGGACGAGTTGTATAGTGAACTATATAACAAAAAAAGGTTTAGCTTTAACATAAGGATAAATAACAGGACAAAAACAATAGGAAAAATGGCGGTACTGTTTATTGCCGTGGCTATGGCAGGCATTGTTGTGGGATTTGCCGTAAATAACAGAAGAATGTTCACAAAGAACAAAGGGGCGGTTGCACAGGTTTCTGCAAATCCGGTGATAACTCAGCAGACGGAGGAGACAAAAGAGCCGGACAGCAGATATTATATGCCGTCATTTGAGGGAATGACAAAGCAGCAGGCATTAGAACTGCTGGATGCAAAGGGTGATACGGCGATTCTTGTCAAATGGAGCAAAAAATACAGTAGCACTCAAAAGGGAAAGATAATATCACAGAGTGTAACAGATGGAACAATATGCGAGAGAGGAAAGAAAAAAACATTAGTTCTCACCGTAAGTAATGGTGAAAAGAAATATAAGGTGCCGGATTGTGTCGGAAAAGGATATAAGAATGCAATACAAAAAATTAAAGATAAAAAACTTTCGTATAAGATAATATATAAAGAGAGTAAAAAAGATAAAGGTATTGTAATAGGACAGGCTCCTAAACACGGAAAAATGGTGAAAAGCAAGACTGTTATAAAGATTACGGTAAGCAAAGGAGAAAAAATAAAAATGACACCACAGACACAAAATACTCCAAAGCCGTATGAGACTAAGACAAGTGCACCAGCCAAGACGAGTGTACCAAAGACTCAGACTAAGAAAAATGAGAAAAAAAATAAAGATGTTGATTTTGCGGGAAGTATCCCATAATAACGACAGAAAATAAAGCGAGAATGAGGAATTACTATGAGATACAAAGATTTAGATGGCGAATTTTTAAAAGAGATAAAAACAGTATTAAAGCAAAATAAGTTTATGAGATTTGATATATTTATAATATCAAAGGTACTTAAAAAGGATTATATGACAAAAAAGATAAGCGGGGAGACAAGAGCAGAGGCTTATCACTTATTTTGTAAGATTACCGGTGATAGGAGATTTGCGGCGGTACCAACGGTAAAAAGGTGGTTTGGCATAAACGGATATACATTGCCAAGACGGGAAAACATATTTGAGATAGCATATGTCCTCAAGATGTCTGAAAATGGATTGAGAGAGTGGCTTATGGAGGGAATTGGAGAACCCGATGTTCAGTTTAATGATTATCATGAAGTAATATGGCTGTATGGACTTGTCAACGGTATGACATGGGAGGATGCAGAAAAAAATATAGAAACTTACGAGAAAAGGCTGAAATTTGAGATAAAATTAGAAAAGACACATTCCACCAATTATCTGATGGAGCAATTTGATGCGAGAAAGAGAAGTGATGAAAAAGAATTTATGGAATGGATGTATATGAACACTTCCTCATTTAAGGGGTATAGCCTGACAACGCTGGAATATGTAAATATTTATAAAGATATAATTACAGAATATGTATGCAATGAGTCTATGGTAAGCCTGAAAAAGTTTTTGGCAGAGACTGATTTTTATTCATGGACAAAAAAGAAAAATGCAGATGAGAACGAGAGGATAGTTCAGAAATATCTTTATTATATAAAGAGAAAAAGGGATAAAAATGTGTCTGAGGGTATGATGGAAAATATCAGGGAAGCAAACAGAATAGCACATATGTCTCCGGATTCCAGACAGAAAATGCTGGCAGATATATTTTCAACTTCAAAATCTAATAATGAATTTGGGAATCTTACACGAAAACGATTGTCGGATATTTTAAATCTTCCGATTCAGTTAGAGAAAAATCTGCGTGCCGGGATAGCTCTCAATGAATTAAAATATAAGGATGATACAGACATATGTCCGGAGTGGGTGGCAGAATTTATTGAAAGCTGTGCAAAAAAAACGGCAGTGCCGGAAAATGTAAAAGAGGCAGAAGACTGGCTTAAGTCATTCAAAGTTGAAAACCATAGAAGATGCAGGCTTGTTCAGAGAAAAGACCTGCTGCCAATGATACTTTATGTTGCCCAGCGCAGGTACACGGAAGAAAACAGCAGACAGAACAAAGAGTATGAACAAAACTCGGCGAAAGAATATTTTGTCAATATGGCAAATGCAACTTTATCGTCCTGTGGAATGACTTCGATAAATGAAAAATATAAGCTTGACATGGTGCTGCTTAGCACATACCAAAAATATGATATGTATTCATACTCGGAAGTTGTGGAGATAACATCGGAAATATAGGGGAGAGAAGTTATAAGGAAAAAGGGTATCATTTCAAAGTGAGTACGATAGTTATAAAACGAGGAGAGGAGGTGAAATATTATGAAAATCATGAAAAATAGATTTAGAAAGCGGTTAGCGTTCTTACTTATATTTACAATTCTTGTTATGGCTTTAAGTCCTGTCGGCTGTGTAAAGCGTGCAGATGCGGCGGATGAAACAAATACAGCGGATGATGTTATTAAACTGTATGATAAAGGTCAGTTGATAGGAAAATATGGTGACCTAAAAACAACATTTGAAAATATGACTGACAGTGAGGGTGAATATAAGATAATATTTTCTGCTGAACAGACGGAATACTGCATTGATGGGGAAGTTTGGCTGCCTGAGTGTGAGAGTATTAAATTTGTAGGAAATCAGGTAGATGATCCGCATTATTCTTTGCCGTATATATCGACGGCAGTAAAAATCAATGACAGTATTCATTTGCAGTCGGATGTTACATTGAATAATTGTACTTTATTTGAGCAGAATACAACAGAAATGTGTGTACTCGATATGGGAAGTCATAAACTTAGGACAGACGGAAAGTACACGGAAATACAGGCGGGGATGTATGCTAAATACGGAGACAATCTTTATTATGAAAGTGATGTTTGCATCTATTGCCTCAGAATTGAGGGGCAGAAGGACTCTGAACTGATAATAAATAATTGCAACTTATTGATTGACAGTGACCTTTTTATAGATAAAGTAAGGCTTGAAGAAAATGCATCATTAAAGTTAAAAAGCGGATGGGCGAAGATAAAAAAAGTTATAGCAAAAGATTATTCCGGAAAAGTATCATATTATGCTACAGGAAGATATGAGATAGGTGAAATATCAATAGAGAATTGCAGGTTGAATGTAGATCTGTTTGAATCTGCGAAAATCAGGATAGGAAAGGTCGTTCTGACGGAAAATGCTGATAAGAACAAAAGTTATTTTGATATGTATGTTTATTGCCCTGAGATAACAAAAACATATTATCCGAGATTTGAAATAGAGGATATTGATGAGGATAATGTCAATGTTAGTTTTAAAATGGAAATAAGTGCCAGCGTTGTCTACGACACGGCATTAGAGATGCTTGTGCATAATGATATATCATGCCTGAAAATGCCAAAAGATTATGATATAAGTAAACTTATGAGTTATCAGGTCGGAAAATATCTGGGGACGAAAGAATTTGATGTAGTCATGGATGATGACGGAAATGTATGGCTTCCTATAGTAGGAGAAATTGATAACAACAAAACAACAGAAGAAGAATTAACCTGTGAACTTGATGAAGAACAAAAGGACAGCAATGGCATTTATTACAAATTAAATGAAAAGGATAAAACAGCAACCTTAGGTGTTGATAGAGATACAGACTCTGCTTCATTACTTACTGATTTAAGTAGAATAGAGGACGGTATATTAAAAATTCCTTCATATGTAAAATGTGAGGGAGAAACTTATAAGGTGACAAGGATTGGAAGAAATGCATTTAAAGGTTCATCCGGTGGATTTAACGAAGTTCATATACCCGATACGGTGATGAGTATAGGCGATAAAGCTTTTTGGTGTTCTGTAGTGAAATTGTATATTGGAGCAAATGTAGCAGATATAGGAGAAGAGGCGATTGCAGCAGGCTCACTGAAAGAAATATTTCTTGATGATAATAATACGGATTTTGTGCTCTATCAGGGAATATTGTTTGATAAGGACATGACTACGCTTATAAAATGTCCGATTACATCATCGTATCAATATTATCCTGTTTATAATGTACCTGAAAGTGTCAAAAAAATTGCTGCGGGAGCATTTGAGAATTCAAAGATTTTTAATATAAAGGCAGATTCAGTGACTACAGTAGGAGAACATGCATTTTATAGTGCTAAAAATTTGCGGACAATATCATTGAGAGGAGTTGTTGAGATAGGTGACGAAGCATTCGGTTCGGGTGGGGCATTTAATTTAAGGGGGTTAAGAAATGTCTATCTGTCAGATAAATTAGAAAAAATCGGTAAATATGTGTTTTTAGGCAGTTGTAATATTAAATGTCTGGTATTACCGGACTGTTCATTGAACATAAGTACATTTGGCTTTCATAGTGAGTCTATTGAATATATTTTAGGCGGCAAAAATGCACAATATGAACAACAGGCATTTGAGAATTGTAAAAATCTTAAATTGGTTCAGTTGAGTAAAGCGATGCAGTATCTTCCAAGTGGTCTTTTTACTGATTGTACGTCGTTAAAAAAAGTGTATATACCGGAAACTTGTTTAGGCAGCGAGAATAATGAGCTTTTTTATGATATTCCCAAAAATCAGGTTACGGTATATGGAAAAGAAAATCTGAGAGAATTTGCACAAAAGAACAATGCACTTTTTGAAAATATTGAGGAACATGAGCATACTTTTGTGACGCAGAGAGTGCAGGATGCCAGAGTATATGAGTCGGGAATGGAAGTGACGTATTGTAGTGAATGTCATTATATTTTGGATTATAAAGAAATAGCCGCACCTGAACAGTTAGAAGATACAACATATTATAGAGAACCGGAAAATCTTGTGCATCCGTCGGAAGAACCAAAGCCGTCAGTATCGCCTGCACCCCAGCCTACAAAAACTGCTTCCGTTACGGCGAAGCCTACACAGACTCCTATGGTGACAAAAACTCCGACTGTTACGGTTAAGCCTACAAAAACACCTGCTGCAACAGCAACAGTTCCGTCACCGACACAGACTCCGATAATGACTGATTCACCTCCGGTAGTATCACCGACGGCAATGCCAAATGGAAATGTATCGTCAAAGCCTGATAAAGAGCCTGAACCGACATTATTGGATACGGAAACACCAAATCCAACAGACAGGACAACGCCACAACCTACAGATAATGCGTCAACATCGCCTACAAACGAGCCGTTTTATACAATCAGTCCGACTCCGACAGCAGCCACACCACAGCATACATCCGTTCCGGGGTTAAGTGATAAAGACAAAAAAGCATTTATCATTAAGATAAATTCGATTGGACTAAATAAATACAATCAGCCTGAGATAGTTTGGAAAAAAACATCAGAGGGTATCGGCTATGAAATATACCGTGCAATGTCAAAAAAGATAAAGTGGCAGAAGATTGCTGTCGGCGAAAAGAACAGTTCCTATAGATATACTGACAAAAAAGCAAAAGCGGGACAAAAATATTATTACAGAATAAGGCTGTTCAAAAAGACGGGTGGACAAAAATATTATGGCAAATATTCAAATGTTTGCATGATAAAGACTTTGTCGATAGTGAAACCGAAGATAAAAGGAACGACAGGGACATATCAGAAAATACCTTATGTGCAGATAACATTAAAAAAATACAGCGGCACTTATGTGGAAATCTATATTCGGGGAAGAAGCAGAAAATATCAGAAGATTAAGTTAAAATCATCTTCCATAAAAAGATATAAAGCAAAATTTAAACTTAAGTGCGATAATAAAAAAGCAGTTTATTACTTTAAAATTCGGACGATAGTAAAGAAGTCAAAGAAAAGATATTACAGCGTATATTCGGACTGTATAAAGGTAAAAGTGACGGGGCATTGATGATAAAATCTGCAATAAGAGAGGAGGTGAAATACTATGAAGATTATTAAACGGAAGTTTAGACAAAAAGCAGCGTTTTTACTTATATCTGCAATCGTGATTTTGAATTTATCTTCTGCCGGATGTTTGGTGAGTGCAGATACGGCAGATGAAACGGATGCTGTTATGAAACTTTATAAGAGCGGTCAGTTGATGGGAAAATACAGTGACCTGAAAACGCTGTTTGCAAATATGACTGATAAGCAGGGAGATTATAAGATAATATTTCCGGCAGAACAGACAGAATATAAAATTGACGGGGAGGTATGGCTGCCGGAATGTAAGAGTATAAAATTTGTGGGGATACCCGTAAATAAAGAAGAATATAGATCAACGGCGATTAAGATTAATCACAGTATTCATTTACAGTCTGATGTTGTATTAAGTAACTGCACGATATATGAGTGTAATGTATCGGAAATGAGTGTGATGGATATAGGTAGTCATAAGCTGGAGGTGACAGGAAAATACACGGAGATAATAGCGTGTGTAATGCACAAATACGACTGGTATTATTATAATGATAAAACTGATTTTTATTATTTTAGGATTGAGGGGCAGGATGGCTCTGAATTGATAATAAATAACAATGATTTTATGATTGATATTGACCTGAACATAGATACGGTAAGGTTGGAAAAGGATGCAGAATTAAGAATTAAGAGCGGGCAGGCAAAAATAAAAAAAGTAATAGCAAAAGATTATTTGACTGATATCAGGTATGACGCTTATGGAATATATGAGATTGGTGAAATATCAATAGATAACTGTCGATTGTATATAAATATGTTTGAATCTACAAGGGTCAGGATTGGAAAAATTGGTCTGGCAGAAAATGCCGTCAGTGATAATTGTCGCCTTATAATGGATGTTTATTGCGACAAAATGACTAAAAAATGTCATCCGAGATTTGAAATAGAGAATATAGATGACGATGGAATAGACATTTATTTTAGTATGCATATAGATGAAAAAATTGATTATGATACGGCATTAAAGCCATTTTTGCACAATGATATTTCATGTCTTAAAATGCCGAAAGATTATGACATAAATAAACCTATACATTATCAGATTCAGTATAAAAATGGTTATGAGAATTTTAATGTAATCAAGGATAAAGAAGGAAATGTATGGCTGCCAATGATAGAACAAAATGATGAAGAAACAGATGAAGAAGTAACATATGAACTTGATGAAGAACAAAAGGACAAATATGGTATTTATTATAAATTAAATAAATCTGAGAAAACAGCAACCGTCGGGGCTGATAATGATAAAATGGCAAATGCAGGGTTTAATGATACAAGTAAATTAGATGACAGGGTATTAAGAGTCCCATCATATGTAAAATATGATGGAGAAAATTATAAAGTAACGAGGGTTGGGAAAAGTGCATTTGAAAGTGCAGGAGTTGGATTTGATGAAGTGTATATACCGGATACAGTTGTAAGTATAGGTGACAAAGCATTTTGGAGAAATACAATATATAAATTATATATAGGAGCAAATGTATCAGAGATTGGTGAATTGGCGATTGCGGCAGCTATGACGGATGAGATTTATCTTGATAAGAACAATACAAATTATATTCTTGAACAGGGTGTATTATTTGATAAAGATATGACAACGCTTATAAGGTGTCCGGCAGAATTATGGAATCAGTATTATCCTGTATATAATGTGCCTGAAAGTGTCAAAAAAATTGCTGCAGGTGCATTTGCTTATGCACATATTTTTAATATAAAGGCAGATAATGTAACTTCAGTAGGAGAATATGCATTTTATAACGCAGTTTATTTGCGGACTGTGTCATTAAAAGGTGTTGTTGAAATAGGAGATAGAGCGTTTTTGAACTCAAGGATATTAAGAAATGTTTATCTGTCAGATAAATTGAAAAAAATAGGCGGGGTTGAATTTTGGGATTGCGATAATCTTGAATGTCTTGTGCTGCCGGACAGTGTCACGGATATAGGTGAATATGCTTTTTCTCAGAGTGGGATAAAATATATTTTAGGCGGAAAAAATGCACAATATGGACAGCAGATGTTTTTGAACTGTAAAAACCTTACACTGGTTCAATTAAGCGATGCAGCGCAATATCTTCCAAAACAGCTTTTTAAGGGATGCACATCATTAGAAAAGTTATATCTGCCTGAAAACTGCTTAGGCAGTGAGGATAATGAGCTTTTTTATGATATTCCCGAAAATCAGGTTACGGTATATGGAAAAGAAGATATGAGTGAGTTCGCAAAAAATAATAATGCACTTTTTGAAAATGTCACGGAGCATGAGCATAATTTTGTGACACAGACAGTACAGGAGGCACGGGCATACGATACAGGACTGGAAGTGACATATTGCAGTGAATGTCATTATGTTTCGGATTATAGAGAAATAGATGCACCTGAACAATTTGAAAAGACTTCGGATTATGGAATTTTGGAGGAACTGGTGCATCCACCGAATGAGCCGACACCTTCACCTGCGACACCACCGGCGGTGACACAGACCCCGGCAGTATCGGCAAGTCCGACACCAAAGCCGTCCGCATCACCAACCCCTACTGCGCCCCCAACGCTAATCCCTACAGTATCGCCTGTTATGACACCTGCTCCGGCAAAAACTCCGACTGTGACGGTGAAGCCGACAAAAACACCTGCAGCAACGGTTCCGTCACCAACACCGATAATGACTGGTTCACCTCCGGTAGTATCACCGACGGCAATACCGATAAATTCTACATCAGCAATGCCAAATGGACATGTATCGTCAAAGCCTGATAAAGAGCCTGAACCGACATCAGGGAACAAGACAACACCAAATCCAACAGACAGGACAACGCCACAGCCTGCAGATAATGCGTCACCATCGCCTGCAAACGAGCCACTTTATACAATCAGTCCGACTCCGACATCAGCCACACCACAGCCAACATCTGTACCGGGGTTAAGTGAGAAAGACAAAAAAGCACTTATTGTAAGGATAAATCTGATTGAACTGACTAAATACAATCAGCCTGAGATAGTATGGAAAAAAACATCAGTGAATATTGGCTATGAAATATATCGTGCAATGTCAAAAAAGATAACATGGAAGAAGATTGCAGCCGGCGAAACGAATAGTTCATGCAGATATACTGATAAAAAAGCAAAAGCGGGACAAAAATATTATTATAAGATAAGGCTGTTTAAAAAGACGGGAGCACAAAAATATTATGGCAAATATTCAAATGTTTGCATGATAAAGACGCTGTCGATAGTGAAACCGAAGATAAAAGGAACGACAGGAACATATCGGAAAATGCCTTATGTGCAGATAGAACTAAAAAAATACAGCGGCATTTATGCGGAAATATATATCCGTGGAAAAGACAAAAAATATCAGAAGATTAAGTTAAAATCATCTTCGATAAAAAGATATAATGCAAAATTTAAACTGAAATGCAATAATAAAAAAGCAGTGTATTATTTCAAAGTACGCACGATAGTAAAGCGGGTAAAGAAAAAATATTACAGTGTTTATTCGGATTGCTTGAAAGTTAAAGTCAAAGGTAGCTGATACGATACAAATTATAAAAAAAATTAAAAAAAATTTTTTGTTCATGCGGCAGGTATGGACGGTTACATGAAAAATAATGCCGGAAAAGTCAATAAAATCAAGGGTTAAGCACCATTATGGTGCTTTTTTCCTGCGAAAAAAACGGAAACTGTTTTTTGACATGGGTGTGTTATGGTTAGGATGTAAACGAAAATATCATGAAAATTGTGTTTGAATTTCCGGCTTTTTTGGCGGAAATGCGGATACGAAGTGATAATAGTTGTAATTTTATTAAGGAGGTTTTTATTATGTTTCAGTACGAAAGAATGGCGAGTGTGTTACCGGAGGGAGTTGAATTTGCAAAATGTGGTAATATTTCATTGGATGATATACAGCAGGAAGTGACTGCGGCATATGGGAATCGAAATATACCAGTTGCTTTTGCAAGAGACAAGGTGAAGTCAGGTATGTTGTCATCGGATCCATGCTTAGTGGTGTATCATCCGTATAATCTGGATTTTCATGTATATGTGTTTGTATTAAGAAATGTGAATGGACAGATGATGTTGTCTTGTTACTCGGCGGGAACGGCAGCGGCTATGCATATTGGCGGAGGTATTACTAATGTGGAAAATCAAAAGCGTAAACTGAAAGATGTTCTTAAGTCAGCAAAACAAAAGCAGGCAGAAGAGGAACAATATTTTCAGGAAACGGGTAGTGCAATCTTTGATGCAGTGTTTTCTATCGGTATTTATTAAGAATAGAACTTTAGTTACAGAATGAGATAAGTCAGAGTTTTTAGACAATCTTTAAAAAATATGAGTAGAGTTACATTTATAAAAAATAAGTGTAACTCTAAAGGAGGGATAATTTGTACGGTTTATATGATTTTCAAGATAGAATAAGTGAAGTGCATAAAGATATGTTGCAGATATATGATGTAGATCATGAGTCAAAGCAAAAAGTGGAACAATTAGAAAAAGAGACAAATGATTTGCTGGATGAAATATGTAAAAAGCTGGATAGTGAGATTGATGATGAAAACAGTGAATTATGTGATCAATTAGGAGGTCTGGATTATCTGGAACGCAGAGGGAGAAAAGCCACAGAGGCAGCCGTTGGAACGATAAATTATTTAGAACAACTGTGTAAAGTTAATTATAGTCCTAAGAACATTGATTATTTGAGCAAAATATCATATGAGTCATTGGCTGAATATATACAACATATGGAAGATTTAAGTAATAACATATCTTCTGAAACTATGAATATTTCAAAATCAGGATATAAAGGAATGTTTGGAAAATTATTTTATAGTGTAGATCAACAGCAGATTAATCATATTTTTAATTCTTTTGAGGAATTGATGCAGATGGATGCAGAATTACATGATGTTGTAGATGGATTTGTTGGTCAAATCTATGAGTCTAGGCATATGATTATTGATGAGATTAAAAGTGATGCCGATGAGAAATATGCTAAAATTATTGATGACAAAACTGAGACTTGGAATAGAATTGAAAAAAACATAGAAAATAAACTTGATTCGCTTTTGTCATCTGAGTATCTTTATGGAGTTAAGAAACACAATGTTTGTTCAGAAAGTTCATACTTTTATATGGGAAGATATTGTTATTATTTAGGATGGATTGATGAGTCGACATCAATATATCAAAGTTTTAAGAAGCGATATTCTGCGTATATAAAAGATAAATATTTATGTGTTGATGTTCCTTATAATCTTCAGGAACAACACAGTTTTGTTTTTAACTATACATCAGACAGGAAATCGGCGGTTGCCTTAGTTGAAAAAATGATTCTTAATCAGTTAAAAGTGATTGGGGTTGGTTTAAATGAAATTGTAATTTGCAGTTGTAAAGGAAGTTTGGATGGTCTTGATAATTTAAATAAATTTTGTAAAAGCTTTCCGGAGACGGCAAAAGGTGTTTTAGTTAAAAATGAGGACATTAAAGAAGCTATATGGAAATTTACAGAGGTGATGAATGATATATTACAGAATAAACTGGTACAGTATAGTTCTGTAGAAGAGTTTAATAAAAATAATTCAAAAAAAATTCCATACAGAACATTATTTATTATGGATTATGAGTTTGATTATTTGGAAAAAGAATTAAGCATATTGATAGAACAGGGATATAAGGCGGGAATTCAAGTGTTCTTGCTTGTAAATGTTCCTAAGTCAGAACAACATCAGGAAATAATGCAAAGTCCATGTGCTTTTAATCAAATTGATTATTTTTGGAGAAATAGGAAGACAACTTGTTTAGATCTTGTACCTGATTTGGCATATGTGGACTTTATGGAGTTGTATAATAAATATACAAAAGAATATACTGAAATGCTGAATAAGTCATTGAAGTTTGAGAACATTATTTTAAAAGCTGATAAATATAGCAAAATGACAAAAGACATATTGAGTATTCCGGTTGGAATTAATGAGAATGGTGGACTACAGTGTATAGAGATGGGAAATCCTGTAGCGAATGGAACATCACATTATGGTATTATAGTTGGACCAACAGGCTCAGGCAAATCTACTTTATTGCATACTATAGTAATGAGTTCTATTTTAAATTTCAGTCCTGATGAATTGGAATTGTATTTGCTGGATTTTAAAGAAGGAAATGAATTTAAAATATATGAAGATAAAAAAATTCCGCATTTAAAATGTTTGGGATTGGATGCCATGCAGGAGTTTGGTGAAAGTGTATTGCAATCATTATGGGAGGAATTAGAAAGGCGAAATAAGTTATTTGCAGAGGCATCAAGGTCAGGACAGGATATTAAAGATATAACTGCTTATAGAGAGGCAGGATATAAGATGCCTAGAATCCTTGTGATTATGGATGAATTTCAAGTTTTGTTTGACACAAACCATAATAAGAATGTGGCGTATAGAGCAGCGGCTAAAATGTCTGATTTTGTTTCAAGGGGACGAGTTTATGGAATACATTTTCTGCTTGCTACTCAGACACTTAAGAAAATATTTGAGACATCTTCGTTGTATAAAGGTACTCTGGAAGAGATGCATATTAGAATTGGTCTTCAATGTACGGAAGATGAATTTGTTCGGCTTATGGGAGACGATAATGCAAAAAAATGCACCTATAAATCAGAGAAAAAGAAAGGATATGGAATTTATCTTGAAAATGATATAGTTTCAGAACCGATTTCCATGCAGGTTGCTTATTTGGAAAGTGATGCACAAAAAGAATTATTGGCGATGGTAGAAAATGATTATGAAGACTTTGAGGATACAGAAAAAAATATTTATACTTTTAAGCGTGAGGAGTCTCCAGTTATATCAAAGGCTGATATTGAAAATATGAATGTTAATAATTCAGGGATTGTTATCGGAGAGCCTATTGGAATGGGAGAAAGAATTGCAATAAAAATAGGCAAAAAGAAAAAATCGGATATGCTTATTGTTGGTGAAAAACAGGAGTCAATAGATAATATAGCAATAGTATGGATTCAGCAGGTGCTGGTTTATGTCAGGATGGTGCAGCATAAGCGATTGTATCTATTTGACGGTTCTATTATGATTGATGAACCACCACTTATAGAAGAAGATATATATATGAAAAATCAATCAGGAATGGTTTTGGTGGATAATATTTTCAGGGTTTTAATAACAATTGATGAACTATATAATATATTCACTGAGAGAAAGCAGAGAATGATGCATGGTATAAGGAATCCGGAAGATAATGAAATAATCTATGTGGTGGTAAGCAATTACCAATGGATAGAGCCTATGATAAGGGTAATGGAGCAAAGGGATGTTTCTGAATTTGAGGAAATGAACATGGAATTTCCGGATGTAGAAGTAAATAACGATAAGCCTGCTCCATCAACTGATGATCCGTTTGCTTTGGTGAATAGTATGATGGACGATCTTAATGAGGAGTTACATTCTATGGGAATGGCTGAACAATCCAATACAGGTAAAGGTAATAAAATAAGTTATAGTAAAAAACTAAAGACAATGTTGACCAGCGGATATTTTTGTGGGATGCATTTTATGTTTACCTGTCAGGATGCATCATATATGAAAAGACTTGGTTCTAGTGAATTGAGTGTTTTTCATAACCGTATTCTTTTTAAATCGCCATCAAAGGACACATATGCGATAATTGATACA
>UMJC01032216.1_pt1 | contig 38354 bp, 28 predicted proteins | sample 1965941 | NCBI WGS metagenome assembly UMJC01 (sample SAMEA4836141, study PRJEB28245) | human gut metagenome | biome: gut microbiome; material: fecal sample | place: Denmark | collected 2008 | reverse complement strand
TATTATTGACTTATCTTTTTTTTGGCTGAACTGTTACAATGTTAAAAAAATCCGGTTGTTTTTTTATTGAAAAATAATAATTCACAGATTATAATGAGCCAAAACAAATCAAACAAACAGGCAAAGGAGCTTTATGTTTCCGATGCCTGTTTTTCTTTTTGCAAATTGAGCTAAGATGTGTTTTTAGAAAAATAATTTTTAATTATGCTTTGTTTTTATGCAGTACCAGAAATGCAACACTTCCAAAGATGATATGGGATGGTGTGCGTTCAGAAATAGATCCGACGATAACTTCGATAGCATCAATACTTATAATTATAGTATCGATGGTGATGATAGCATCAGGAATTATGGAATATAAAGCAGAAAATGTAAAGATAGTAAAAGAAGTATAGCAGGCTTTATATACCATATTCGTATTATTAGTGACAAATTTCGTGATTTTCATTGAAATTGTTAGGAGGTTGGGTATATAATAAAGTACTTGAAAAATAATACGAATAAGGAGTGATAATTTTGTTTGACAAAAAACTTGAAAGTTTAAATGTAAGACACAAGATTAACTATGGCTTTAATTTCGTGATAAAGCTTATGGTGGCATCAGGTATTTTATCAATTATAGCTTTAAGCTTGGTATTTAAGGATGTTAAGAAGAATATAGGTGCAAGTGGAAATTTAAGTAGTACAACTGCCATATTTATAATAGGTATTATTTTAATAATAGCATTTGTCGGACTTGCAATATATTTTTCAAAGATGCTTGGTACAAAGATCGTTCAGTCTATCATCGAACCTTTGATAGAAATCGAAAAGGTTACTAAAGAAATTGCTGCCGGTAATCTTCATTGTGAGATAGATTATCGTGCAAAGAATAAGATTGGGGAACTTGCACATGACCTTAGAAAGTCGGTTTCGGTACTCGCTTCCTATGTCGATGATATTTCAAATTCCATGGATGAGTTCTCAAAAGGAAATTTTGCGGTAGAACCACAGGTAGAATGGCAGGGAGACTTTAAAGGTATCAGAGATTCTTTTGTTGAATTTGAAAAGAGTATGTCAACTACAGTTAAGAGCATACAGCGTGTTGCAGATGAAGTTGCAAATGGCTCACAGCAGGTATCAGAAAGTTCAAACGGACTTGCAGAGAGTTCGACTGAACAGGCAGCAGTCACAGAAGAACTTACGGCAACCATCACAAACATATCTGAGCAGGTAGCAAAGAACGCATGTAATGCAGAAGATATAAGTGCAAAGGTTAAAAATCTTGGCGGTGAGATTGCTATTGGAAATGAGAAGATGCAGGAGATGGTTCAGTCTATGAACGAAATCAGCGAGGCATCACAGGAAATAGGAAAGATTATTGCTACAATAAACGATATATCCGCACAGACAAATCTGCTTGCTTTAAATGCATCCATAGAAGCTGCGAGAGCAGGAGAAGCAGGAAAAGGTTTTGCGGTTGTTGCAGACCAGGTGGCAGTTTTGGCAGCACAGAGTTCAGAAGCGGCAAAAGAGTCATCACAGCTTGTTGAGACATCTGTAAAAGCTGTTGAAAAAGGTATCATAATTGTTGATGAAACGGCGAAACAGTTAGAGAATGTGGTAGCAGGTTCAGATGCTATTACAAAGGAAGTTAATGAAGTTGCAGATGCACTTGGTGCTCAGAATGATTCATTTGATCAGATAAATGAGGGTGTTGACCAGATAAACAATAATGTCCAGAATAATTCTGCGACAGCACAGGAGTGTGCGGCTGCAAGCGAAGAAATGAGTGGACAGGCAGAAGAACTTGATGGTCTTATCAGAAAGTTTAAGGTTGCTAAGTTTAAATAAATAAAATCATATTTTATTGAGAACAGGCTGTTATCGGTACTTAATCTTTTAAGTAGGAACAGTCTGTTTTCCATATAAGGTAACAGTTCAGCCATAAAAAGATAATTGGCAATACAATGAGCTTGTTCATTGTATTGTTAAGTACCTTTTTATGGTAGAATAGCCTTTCATTTCTGAAATGAAATAAACAAAAGCTGCAAAGCAGCGACTGACAGCTCGCTGGCAGGTTTATGAATGTAAGAAATGCAAGACTGAACTGTTACAATATAAGTGTCTAGGTTTTTTAAAATAAGTTGACACATAAAATGAAATATGGTAAAATGGCTTCATTAAAAACAGTTGCCAGAGAGCAGCTCAGTACAACGGGGTTGTACTGGTTTCGACGGGCTCACTGAAGATGGAGAAGCTGTTCGTGGTCGGACACCACGTAAAAAGTTCGACTTAAATTTAAACGCAGAAGATAATTTTGCATTAGCTGCCTAGTTGCAGCTCATCGGCCCTCATAGCCCACGATGAGGCTCACCGGTGTCAACTTTGTGGGACCCTCTAATGTCAAAGCTTTGAGATATTAGAACATTTATGAAGCTACTAAAAGCTGCAGCCTGTTAGTGGGCGTCAGCCGGAGGGAATGTTAAAACACTGACTATAACAGTAGAAGTACATTGAATCTGGGTTCGGACCGGGGTTCGACTCCCCGCAGCTCCACTATTTATTAAATGTTGAAATAACCAAATTTTTGGTTGTTTCAACATTTTTTTCTTAATATTTGTATTTAAATCTTAAATCCTTTATACTATTACATATTAAAAGATTATTAAGTAACAAATAAACGGGAGAAATTTTAAAATATGGAATACGATTTTTTGAAACAGTTTTCAAAGAGAATGAAGATTGTTGGTATGTTCTCAACATTGATAAAAAACAGTTGGCAGAAGACTACCTGGAAACAGTTCGGTTTTGAGACCATGGACGAGCAGGTGAATATGATATATGCGGTTCTTTTGTTCATTATGGAGTATTCACTCAGGGAGCAGCCTTGTACGATTGATGATATATCAGTCTTTGTTGATGATGTATGTAACAGGTATCTGAAAAAAAGTCTTTCTTACGAAAAAAGCAGGGAGCTTGCTGAGTTTATTATAAATATTGTTTTGTGTGATGAAGGTCATGCGATGTATTTTGACTGTTTTGAGTTTGAAAAGCGTGAATATAAAAAGAAAAATATAAGTTATCTGTCAAATGAGGTGGTCTATCTTGACGGTGATATAAAAAGAACAAGCTACAAACTTACAGATAACGGATATAATCTGGTATTATCGACACTCGAAGTCGAAAACAATATGAAGCTTACGATACATGAGATGATATTTAAGATGCACTTAGAACGGGCTACATATGATCAGGCACTTGATGAGGTTAAAAATATTTTTAATATGTTACGCATACAGCTTCAGAAAATACAGGAGGCGATGGATAAGATAAGGCGAAATGCACTTAATTATTCTATCGAGGATTACGAGCAGATTTTAAATGAAAATATGACTGCCATAAGTGATACAAAGCACAAGTTTATGGAGTACAGGCGTGTGGTTAGAAACCGTGTTAAAGAACTAGAAGATGAAAATATAAATATTAAGGCTTTGAGTGATGAGGATATGGAAAAACTTCATAATCTTCAGGATATTGAGAGATATTTGAGCAGGTCGATAGATGAACATCAGAAGATATTAAATAAACATTTTGACCTTAAAGATCTTTATTCTCATGAGCTTGAGCAGATGTCAAAGATGACGCTTATTAAAAGGTTTTCTATCAGAAATGATCTGTATGACAAAATTATTGAGCATCCGGGCAGTCTTGTAAATATAAATCAGTTTTTAAATCCGCTTTTTAGAAATAATCCGGAGAAAGTTTACAATCTGAATAAGTGTATTCAGTATCAGAAGCCGCTCAGAGAGAAAAATGATGATGAAGAAGAAGAAAAACTTGATTTTGATGCTATGGACTATGAGGAGCAAAAGGAGAGAAAACTTAGGGAAAAGTTAAAAAAATATCAGTCCAGTATGGAATTTCTTGTTGAAAGGACAATGGAGAATGATGGCGAGATTGATTTAGCTTCAATGAGTAGTCTGCCAGAGGAACAGAAGAAAGTGTTTATTCCGAATGCTGAAATGTTTAAGGAGATAATGGTTGAGTTTATTAAAGCCGGAAGTATTGATATTGATGAACTTAGAAAAGAGAGAAGAAATATAGTTGCGGAGGAAAGCTGTAGTTTTCAGTTAAATGAAATGATATTAAAAATTGCTGATGAGAGAAAAAATTCACAGATTAAACGGATAACCGTAAGAAGATGTGATGACGGACAGACAGTTTGTTTTAAGGATGTTTACAATGAATTTGGTGACAGACGAAATATATATTGTTCTAATGTTCAATTTAGATTTGAGAAAGAAATGGAGTAGTTATGGCATACGAGGCAGAAGAAGTAAAGATAAGTCAGGAAATATTTTGTACGCTTATTTCAAAACATGAATTAAGAGAGGAAGATAATAAGGAGCTGTTTGAAGGTTACACACAAAATCCAAGAATAATGAATCTTGTGAAAAGTCAGGGTGAAATTGCGGATTGTACAGTAGAAAGATATGGAAGTGTGATATATCTTATACCTGCTGAAGACAACGATTTTCTTGGGTTTTCAAAGCAGGAATTAAAAGCGAAACTCTGTAAGTCAGGAGCTACGGACAAGGATTATTATCTGTCACAGTTTGTTATCCTTACAATGCTTACAGAATTTTATGACGGTCAGGGGAGCAGCAGTAAATCAAGAGAATATATTAAGGTCGGTGAACTTATAAATCTGGTTTCAGACAGACTTATACAGGCTGGAAATAATATGACCGAGGAGGAAGAGGAAAAGACAGGGCTTGCATTTTCAAATATGCTTGAAGCATACACGGCACTTAGAAGTGACGAAAAGGGAAGAAAGACAAAGACGACAAAAGAGGGTTTTGTCCACAGGATACTGACCTTTTTACAGGAACAGGGACTTATAGAGTATATAGAGAGAGATGATATGATAAACACAACAAAAAAACTTGACAGTTTTATGGACTGGAATTTGTTAAATCAGAACAACTATATAAGAGTGAGCAAAGTTTTGGGAATCAGTGATGAAAAGGAGAAGGTAAAAGGTGAGTAAGATAAATACACTTCGTATCGTAAACTTAAATTATAACAATAATTCTATCAAGATAAGTGATGAAGCATTTCAGTTTAATGGTGAAAGTACGCTTATGTCACTTAGAAATGGTGGCGGAAAGACAGTGCTGGTGCAGATGATGACGGCACCATTTGTGCATAAAAGATACAGGGATACAAAGGATAGAAAGTTTGAGAGTTATTTTACGACAAACAGACCGACTTTCATTATGGTCGAGTGGGTGCTTGACGGGGAAGCCGGTTATGTGCTTACCGGAATGATGGTAAGAAAAAATCAGGAAGTTTCGGATGGGGAGGCTCATGATGAACTTGAGATGATAAATTTTGTATATGAATATACTGCCAGATGTGAAAATGACATATATCATATACCTATAATAAATGAGACTGAATCAGGTATGACATTAAAAAACTGGGGTTCATGTAAAAAGGTATTTGAAAAGCTTAAAAGAGAAGATGGTATGCATTTTAATTACTATGATATGGATATGCCTGCCCAGTCAAGAATGTATTTTGAAAAGCTTAAGCAGTACCAGATAAATTATAAAGAATGGGAAACTATTATAAAAAAGATAAATTTAAAAGAATCTGGACTTTCAGAGTTGTTTACGGATTGCCGTGATGAAAAAGGTCTTGTTGAAAAGTGGTTTTTAGAAGCAATAGAGAGTAAACTCAATAAAGATGGAAACCGCATTTTAGAATTTGAGACTATAATAAAAAAATACGCAAAACAGTACAGGGACAATCAGACAAAAATTCAGAGAATGAAAAATCTCAGAGGTTTTTTAGAAGAAGCATCGGGCATAAGAGTATATGCGGATGAATATGTCGATTACACTGAGAAAAGAAAAAATAAAGAAAATGATATTGCATGGTTTAATGTGATATTAAATGAGTTAAATGCAGAAGCTGAGGAAAGAAAAAGACTTCTTGACGAAGACATAAGAAAAAAACAGATAGAGATTTCAGATATAAAATATGAAGAAGTATCATATAATATTCATTCATTAGAGGCAAAAAAGGAAAGACTCATACACGAATACGAGCAGATAACACTTGAAAAAGGTCAGGTTGCAAAAGAAAAAGACAGGCTTGAGAATAAGAGGGCAAAGCTTCTTTGTGCGAGAGAAAATGAAGAAAAAAATGCTGCTCTTGCAGAATGTAGAAAGATTGAGAGCCGTCTTGAAGCATCAAAAAAGAGTGAGGAACAGAAAGAACCTGAAAGACAGGAACTTGGAAAAACACTTTTTAAACATTACAGCAGGGCAGTTTCGGAGTGCGAGGCTGAAATCGCAAATACAAGAGAAAATATAAAAAAGCAGGAAAAGCAGGAAAAAGAGTACAACCAAAGTAAGTCCGACTGTTTTAAACAAAAGGATGACAATTCATTACAGATAGGAAAATGTCAGGCAAAAATTTCAAATTATGATGTGATTGAAGAACAGTTTAATAAAAAATACGAAGAAAAGCTTTGCAGAAATATTTTAGGTGTTTATGAGACGGGGACATTAGAATTAAGAGATGATGAGTATAAAAAAGAAATATCGAAGATACAAAAAGATATAGTTTCTCTTAAACAGGAAAAGGTGAAAAATGATGATGATTTTGTAAAATATGTAAGAAAGCAGGATGATCTCAGAAATGAGATTATGGAGAAAAAGAGCAAGCTGGCATCAGAGAGAGAAATATGTCTTGATTTTGAGGAGCAGTTAAAAATAAGACAGGATATTATGAAACATTTTCTTGTAAGTGAAAATGATGTTTATAACAAGGAAGTGATACTTAAGGGTGCAGACAGAAAGCTTAAGGAGATAAGTGCTGCAAAAAGGTTGTTAGAGCGTGAGAGCGAGCAGACAAACACAGAGATAAAACTTCTTGAGAATGGAAGATTGTTGGAGGTTTCAAAAGAGTTTGATGAATATCTGTCATCTATGGAGATTGAATATATATATGGTATGGAGTGGCTTTCAAATAATGGAAGAAGTATGGATGAAAATAAAAAGATAGCTGCCAATAATCCATTTATTCCGTATGCGGTAATAATCTCCGGTGAGGATTTAAAAAAGCTGTTGGCAGATAAAAATAAGGTATTTACTTCAAATCCGGTGCCGATTGTAAAGAGAGAGGAGCTTGAAGATGGTTTTATAAATGATGAAACAGGTGTTGTAGAACTTGAAAAGATAAGCTTTTATCTGAAATTCCAAGAGGAACTTCTCAATGATAGCAAACGATATGAAATCATAGAACAAAAAAAGGAAAAAAGCAGGAAAATACAGGAAAACATTGAGAGAAGAGATGAAGAATATAAGGAGTATTTTTCTAAACAGGAATGTATAAAAAATCAGACGATAGAAAGTGACAGTATAGAAAGCAGCAGGGGACTTATTGATACACTTGAGAGTGAAACTGTTAAGATGCAGGATGAACTTGAAAATCTGGAAAGTTTGAAAAGAAAGATTACCTTAGTAAACGAACAGATAAATCAGAATGTAACAGCACTGAATGAGAAAAAAAATCTTTCAGGGATAAGATTGCAGGATTTCGAGATGCTTAGAGAGAGTTATAATGATTACTGCGATGCAAAAGAGGAAAAAATACGACTTGACAAGAAAAATGAAGATATTGACAATAAGCTGAACATTATTACAGAAAAACTTAATAACCTTATCGAGGACATCAAAGCGGATGAAAAAACTGAGATGAAGAAGAAACAGGAGCTTCTTGGACTTCAGGAAAGATATGAGTATTTTGAAAAATTTAAGGGAAAATCAGAAGATGTTGATAAGGCGTCTTATACTTTGCTTGACGAAGAGGAAAGGATTTCAAAAGAGGCAGCTTACAATGCCCTTTTAAATGATTATTCAAATGAAGTGAAACTTCTTACAGAGCAGTATAACAGTGCCAACAGGAGATTTCTTAAGAGTAAGCAGGAGTTAGCAGAACTGCTTGCAAAATACCGTATTAAAAAAACAGACATTGAAAAGACAAGGTATGATAAAGACGATAAGGCAGAATTAGATGAACGCATATCTGCTAACAATATGGAGTTACAGTTGTATGATGAAAAACTTAACAAAGTCAATACGCAGATAACCAAAAAAGAGTCAGACATTGAGCACGCTTACAAGGATATGTATAGGATTGCTGAAAAGAAAGAGCCAATTAGCAAGGATAAAATATCTGACACAAACTTTAAAGACAGGATAATTATAATACAAAATGAGATAAGAGACACCAGACTTGACCTTGACGGAGTTACAAGTCTTTGCAGGGGATATGAAGCAAATATTTCTGCACTTGCCGAATATAGTGATTTAAAGGTTGAGGAAACCGATGAGCATATAAAGAAGGAGGATATTTTTGGAAAGTCGGTAAAAGAAATTGATAAGTTCAGGGGCATGATGATAAGAGATTACAGAGAACTTATTGAAAATGAGAGAAAGCAGAGTAATGTTATCACAAGACTTTTAAACGAGATGGCAAGAAAAAATATCTTTAAGGATGAATTTTTCCAGAAGCCTATCGAAGTATTATTATCACTTACGGATAATGCAGTCAATTTCATGAAACAGCTTGATATACTGGTTTCATCTTACGAAAGTATGATAGAAAAACTTGAGGTAGATGTTGCCATCGTTGAAAAGGAGCGTGTAAGGATAGTTGAACTTCTTGAGGAATATGTAAGGGATGTCCATGAGGAGTTGGGCAAGATAGATGGAAATTCAACGATAAAAGTGCATGGAGAGAGTAAGAAAATGCTTAAGATAACTCTGCCTGAGTGGTATGAGAATGAGGAGATATATCATCTTAAGATACAGGATATTCTTGAAGAGGTTACTGCAAAGACGATAAAGGCATTAGAGGAAAATAAAAATCCTGATGATATAACAGGGCTTTATATCAACACGAAGTATCTATACGATACGGTGGCAGGTACGGGTAATGTCCGCATAAAACTTTACAAGATAGAGGAGCAGAAAGGAAGAGAAATTTCATGGTCAGATGTTGCGAAAAATTCAGGTGGTGAGGGATTTTTGTCGGCATTTATAGTTCTGTCAAGTCTGCTCTACTATATGAGAAAAGATGTGTCAGATGTATTTACCAATTATAATGAGGGAAAAGTGCTTGTTATGGACAATCCTTTTGCACAGACAAATGCTTCACATCTTTTGAAACCGCTTATGGATATGGCAAAAAAGACAAATACGCAGCTTATCTGCCTTTCAGGTCTTGGTGGTGATTCAATATATGACAGATTTGACAATATTTATGTGTTAAATCTTGTGGCGGCAAGCTTGAGAAACGGAATGCAGTATCTTAAAGGGGAGCACACAAGAGGAGATGAACAGGAAACAATGATAGCAACGCAGATACAGGTTACACAGCAGGAGCTTATGTTCTAAAATATATAAAATTGCATTTTAAGTATTATACGACATGATGTTGTTGTGAGAGTACATTATTCTGAAATGGAGGTGGCATGGGTAGTAGATGAAATGTTATAAGATTAAATACAGACTTGGCATAACCCATAGTGTTGACAATAATGAAAAGAACAAGCATAATCATATATTAGAAGGAGAAATATTTGCAAAACCGTCGGATGATGATTTTGTTGAATTTTCCGATATGGAGAACATGGTGAATGAAACACTTGAAGAATACAAAAACAAATATTTAAACGATTTGGAAGAGTTTAATGGGGACGCAAATATTGAAAATGTAGGAGAGGTTTTTTGGAAAAAACTTTTCATGGTTTTTGAAAAAAATGGTTGGGCATTGATAAGGCTTGAAATTGGAGAAAATCCATTGAGGATATATTCAGTTTCAACTGAGGAAATAAGAATGTAAAGCTTAGTTTTGTTTAAGAGGGGAGAGTTTTTATGATAAGACTAGAGAAAACAATTGTTGCAGGAAGTATGGCATTGCTGCTTGCAGGAACATCATTTTTTATGCCGCAGAATAAAGCTATGGCGGCAAGAACAATAAAAATTGATGGAAATCCTTCAGAGTGGGATGGGATTACTGCATATAAGTCAAATGATTCAAAGATTGCAAAATGGTCTGTGTCAAAGAATGATGACTATGTATATTTTTATGTTCAGCAAAATGGTGGAAATATATATGGACAGCCTATAACATCTACAAACTTTATTATCAAATATGAAGATGGAAGCAGTGACGGAATACGTTTTGAAGCAAATATGAATGCTGTTAAAAACGGAACTTTTGGTGATATAGATGGTGTAGGTGATAAAGATAAGGCATCAGAGCCAAGTCAGGAAAAAGATAAGTATGAAACTGAATTCAGGATACCTCAGAAATTTTTTGGCGGTAAAAAATACACATTGGAATATTGCGGGACAAAGGTCAAAAGCGAGGATATTACTGACTTAAAGTCAAAGGATGAAGAGACGAAGAGTGACTATGTATATAATGGTATAAAGATTGATGGAAATTTCTCTGACTGGAATGCGGTTGACAAAAAAGATGTTACGGGTAACACTGAGAAAAACAATAACTTATCAAAGGCTGCGGTTGTATTTGACGGGGATTATATTTACATATATCTTAAGGAAACTTCAGATGGTGCAGCTTTAGCATCAGGAAGTTATTCAAGAGGTGCATATGAGCTCCTCACTGATACAGGCAGAAGAACATCTTTAAAGCTGGTAAAAAAAGATGGAAAATATCAGGTTGAGGTAAATGACTATGTAAACCATCAGATGAAGGGTGAAAGTATAAAAGTAGAACATTCAAATCTACAGTATGAAATTTCAGTACCTGTTTCTGCACTTAAACAGTACAACAAAAAGGTTTCATTTGGATATTACTGTGCAGATAAACCACTTGTGGAAGATATAGTAAATATTGACAAGGGTTCATCGCATGGTGCACTTAACAAGAAGTTTGATGGAATAACATATGATGGTGAGTATAGCGACTGGGACGATTATCCACATTCACTTATAGAATATTCTACACAGGGTGGACAGACTGATGATTCGGAGGCTGCTTTATATGCATCTGACGGACATTTGTACGGTCATGTAAAATCACTTCTTCATAAGACAACTGAGGGGAAAAATGAGTTTATGCCGTTTGCGGTAAGGGCTAATAAAAATGATAAGACATCAATTTCTTTCAGATTTGTTTCTGTTGACAAGGATGGAAATATAAACTGGAATCCAAAGCTTACAAATCTAGAAAATGGAACATATGAGTTTACACTTGTAGATATAGGCTCATGGACGACTTATAAAAATGTATCAGATAAGGGGTTTATTGATTATGGAAAGATTAAGATAACAACAGGCAGCAAATATGATGAGATGGAATATCGAATTTATATGAACAAACTTGCTAAGAAATTTGGTCTTGATGAAAATGAGATGAAAGTTTTGCAGGCACAGTATATAAATATAGGTGAAGAGTGGGTGACATATGCGGGTACTTCTACAGGTCCTTTTGTGGGGGTTACAATGTGTTGTCTTACGGCAGCAGGTGTACTTTCATACAAAAAAAGAAAAGATAAAAAGAGCATGATGAGGATAGCTGAATGATTAGATATATAATACTTTTGATATTTCTGGTTGTGTGGTTATACATACTTCATGTGACTAAAAAAGCAAAATTACCATTCTGGCATTTCCTATGGGGAAGTGCCGGATTGTTTGTAATCATTTTTGTAGGATTTAAAGATGTACTTACACAGCCTATGGCAAATATTGTAGCAGCGGTTGCCGGCATAGTTGGAAAAACGACCGGTGTATTTGAACCATATTATAAATATGGTATTATTTTTGTGGAATCAGCCAAAGATTCCATTACGCTAAAGATTGATTTTGAATGTTCGGGTATTATTGAGATAACGGCATTTCTGTCACTTCTTATATTTTTTAATGTATATTCAAGATATGAAAAAGTCATTATAGGATGCATAGGAACGGTATATATTATTGTTGCAAATGCATTAAGAATAATACTGATATGTCTTATAATACATTTCAAAGGTGTGGATTATTATTATATTTCACATGCATTGATAGGAAGAATTTTCTTCTATATCTTGTCTATCATATTATATTTTTATGTATTTACAAAAGCTCAGATAATAAGTCAGAAGGTAGGAGGATTTGGATATGTCGATGATAATAAATAGATTTGTAAATTCTTTTGTCTTCTGGGCAGCGTGGATAATCATTCCGGTTATTATGGAGATAATACCGTCAATAGGAAGTATAGTTGTTCTTATAAAGAAAAAAATAAAACCGGTTAAATATGATATTCCTATAATATATCCGGAGATATCGCTTCTTATACCTGTTTATAACTCACAGGACTCGTTAGAGGCCTGTATAAGTTCGATATATGAAAGTGATTATCCGAATGACAAGATAAGGATATTTCTTGTGAACAATCAGGGGCAGGATAACAGTTTTAATGTGTTTGCTGAATGTCAGAAGAAGTTTCCGGAACTTATGATGCAGTGGTTAAATGCAAAGCAGGGAAAGTCAAAAGCTTTAAATCTTGCTTTATTTAACAGTGATGGAAAATATATAATTCATATTGACAGTGACGGAATACTTGAAAAAACTGCTCTTACCAATATGGTAAATAAGTTTGAGGCAGACCTGTCTATAGACTGTATGACAGGTGCGATAATGACAATGCCGGACCAGGTGGAAGAGTATAAGGGTTTCTTTGCAAAATTACTTAGAAAAATGGAGTTTATGGAATATGCACAGGCATTTCTTGCAGGAAGAAATTATGCATCTGAGCTGAATGCCATATATACATTGTCAGGTGCATTTTCAGCATTTAGAAAATCTACGGTGCTTAAATCACAGCTTTATAATACAGATACGATATGCGAGGATACGCAGATTACATTTCAGATGAAATATCTTCAGAAAAAGCGTGTTTATATGTGTGAGAATGCTATATTTTATGTTGATCCAATAGAAGATATGAATAAACTCTATACACAGAGACAGAGGTGGCAGAGAGGAAGTCTGGAAGTTTCACATCTGTTTATGAAAAAAAAGATGAATCCTTTGAAAATATTCACTGATGTTAATATAAGAACACTGATGTATGACCATACTTTTGCATTTCCAAGAATTATATGGTATCTTGCACTTATATGTCTTTTGTTTATGAAGTATTCTTTCACTTCAATAGTTTATTCAACTTTGTTTATATTTCTGCTTTATATTTTGGTAGGATATTGTTATTATTTTACAACGATAGGTTTTTTATCAGGTTTCAAGAAATTAAGGAGATATTATGCAAGGCAGTGGTATATAGTACCATTACTTCCGTTTTTTAATTTTGTCGTATTTTTTATAAGATTTGCAGGGGTTATAAACAGTATAAATACAAACAGTGCATGGAAAACAAAGACATTTACGGAAGAAAAGAGAGCGTTCTTCAAGGTTATAAGAGATGAATTTATTATACCGATAAGAATCATCGAGAAGATTAAAAAAAATGTCAACACTGACTGATATGTTTTTGGAAGATTAAAAAGAGAATGGATGAGGAAGTTATAAAATGAATAAAAACAGAATATTTAAAAAGGTTTCATTTGCAATTATTGTATTTGCTTTAGTTGTGGGCTGTGTGGTTTTATACCAGACAAAAACATACAATAACAGTGTTCTTGAAATTTATGCGTCTCAGCAGGATCAGTATATAAAACTTGTATTGGATCAGATAAATCTTAAAAAAGATACATCTGGTTCAGGACAGGAAATGATAAGAAATATACTTGGGTCGATTGATGGCTCTGAAAAAGAGTATTGGACTTTGTCAAAGGAAGACTCTTTATTATTTGTAAAGGATGTAACAGAGAGTGACAGATACAGAGGGCTTTCAACAGCATCGTATTATGTATCTGAAAGCGGACGGAGTTTTTTGAATAGTCTTGAAAAGAATAAAGTGAAGCATAGATTTATAAGTCAGTCAGGTAAAAAATATATTGCATCGGGTGTATTTTTTGAAGTAAATGGAGATGAATATAAAATATGTCTGCTTACGAATGAAAAATATATTATCAATAACAATGAGTTTATGCAGGCACAGATAATAATCCTAATAGGAGTTGTGCTTCTTGTTTTAATGCTTTTAGTAGTGTCGATGATTATGGCGGGCAATATAGATAAAAAACAGTCTCAGATTGACAAACTTAATGAACAGATTCAAAATAAAAATCTGAGCATTGAGAAGATTGAGAGTGAACTTAGTATGTTGAGTGAATATGATGTGAAAAACACTGTATTTAAAGAGAAAGTAATAGATCGTTTTATGGAAAAATTAGAAAATAAAAATATAACATCAGTGATATTTGAAACAGTTGTTTTTAGTGATGCAGGTGCATATGACATTTTTTTAAAAAATTCCCAGTGGATGCTTGACAAAAAGACGCTTAAATTTGAAATAGACAGTGTCAAAGAAAAAAATGCGGTTATGCTTGTGTTTATAGGACATTCCGCAAATGAGGTTAAAAATATCATGCAGATGATAATCGGAGCAAATGATAAGTGCCTGACACCATGTGAATGGAGAAAATCCGATAAAAAGTTAAAAGAGTATTGCAATGATTATCTTAATAAGATAATAGAGCAGATTGGCTGACATAACAGCATCTGAAAATGTCAGGAGGAGAAATATGGCAACTAGACTTTACAGAGAATACAAATTTAAATTTTATCTTAATGCGAATCATTATATTATAATAAACGGAAAAAACGGTCAGACACATCCTCATACATGGGAATTTGTGTTTTATATAATGAAGAGTGAGGGAGAATTTGTTCTTTTTAACAAATTTGAGAAAGCAATAGAAGAGTATCTTGAAAAATTTCAGGGGAGAGTTATGAATGAGATACCTCCATTTGACACAATGATTCCAACATTGGAAAATATATCAGATTATTTTTGTGATGAGATAAGGAGCATAATAACGAAGCTTGGAGGAGAACTTGCTTTTATGGAGAGTAGTGAAACTCCGACAAGAAGTTATATTATCGATCTTAGGGATGGTCTTGATTTTAAAGAAAATATGTCTAAATTGACGGAAAAACAGGTGGATGAGGTTATGGAAAATATAATTGACAATATACTTGAGTGATATAATGCCTATGAACAGACGTTCGTATCGATAATAGACATGGAAATGGGGAAAAGATGGTTTTAATTATAGGTTTAGCCGCTTTATTGTGCTGGGTATTAATAGGTTGCAGAACAAAGAGATATTTTGCAGGTATATTTACGGGATTGATATGGATGTTTATACCATACAATTTTTATAATGTTGTTGTAACCGAAAATATAAGTGCACTGCTCAGCACGGTAATCGTGCCGGTGGCAGTTTATACAAGTTTTGATTATATAAAAACAAAGCAGAAAATTATGCCGGTCATTACCGCGGTTGCTTTACTGATACTCAGACAGCTTGATGCATATACTGCGGCAGTGATTTCAGGCTGCATGGTGATACTGCTTTTATTATGGAAAATAGTAAATGAAGAAAAACATGGTATTATAGCACCTGCAGCAGCAGTTCTTTTGCCCAATATCGTAACAATATATCAGTCATTAGCAGGAAAGGGATTTTATCGTGAAAATTTTTGTATCTCGGGAGATACGATTATTTTTTCATTTAAAGATGTGTTAAATCCTGTGTATAATCTTAGACATGATGAGTCTATATATTATTTTGGAATAGTTATTTTGTTATGTGCTGTATTTGGATTTATATGCAGTCACCGAAAAACGAATATAATGTTTTTATATGGCATATTTCTTATGGTATTTACGGTAAATCCGATTGCAGGATGGTTTGTAAAGAAAACAGGTTTTAGAAGTGACAGATTATATGTTCTGGCTATTATGTCATATACCAGCATATTTGTGGCATTTGTCATGTGGGAAACATTAAAACTTAAGATACATATTGCATTATGTATATTGCTTTGTATGGATATGATTCCCTCGGCATATCTGACATATCAGAAACGAGATAATTTTGTGACATTTTCAGAAGAGAATGATGTATCTGACAGTATTTTGAAGGAAGCACAGAGAGTAACAAAAAATAAGATGATTATTGCGGGAAAACTTAATGAAGATAAGATTACGGATAAAATTGCGGAGGCAATGGATCTTGGAGAATACCTTTATGTTTTTGACAGGTGTATTTCGGCAGGCTATGATACCGTAGTTTTAGAAAAGTCTAAAATGAGAAACCAAGATGCCGACATATATATGGTTGAGGATGCCGCAAAAAAAGAAAATTACAGGCTTATATCATCAAATAAGTATTATATACTTTTTCACCATGACAAATGTGATAATAGCAATTTTAAAGTAGAAAACAGTTACAAAGCGATAGGAATAGGTGATAAAGTACATCAGTTGGCGATGATATATCCTCAGATTTATGAAAGTGATGAGACAAATATAGAAAAATATTCGGCATCGGAATTGTCAAAATATGAGACTGTTTATCTTAGCGGATTTACATATGATGATAGGGATGATGCGGAAAATATAATAAAAGATGTTGCAAAGAGCGGAACAAAAGTGGTGATAAATGCAGACAATATTCCTTATGACCTAAAGACAAGAAATAAAGCACTTCTTGGGGTTAGCTGCAACAGCATAAATTTTGAAAACGGTTATCCTACATTGATAATTGACAAAAAGGAGATATTAACAGAGCTGTTTGATGAAGAGTATGCACAGTGGCAGGGTGTGTATATAAATGGTCTTAAAAATGTTGATGGATATTTTAAAGAAAACGGTCAGAATATTGATTTTATGGGAAGTATTAAAGACAAAAATATAAATTTTGTCGGCATCAATCTTATAAGTCATTATGCTATAACATATGATGATACATTGAAAAAGTATATTGACGATCTCGTTGGATTTAAACAGGAGGATGCACCACAGCATGAAATAGTTATAAAAAACAAATGATAACATAAACATGATACAAAAAGCTTTTTAAAGATATGTTTAGCATAAAGTCTAAGGCTTTGCAGACAATAGTATGTAGTGCACAGACTTATAGACTGAAAGTGTAATAGTGTGGTATTGGTACAAATGTATGGATTTATAGTGCAGACATATCATTTTAAAGAGGTGTATTATGAAAAGAAAATTATTTATAGTGATGACTGTCGGTATGATAATCTTATTTACGATAATGCCGTCAGTTGTGAGTGAGGGAGCAAAAGACGGGCTGCTGTTATGGTTTATGGCAATAGTCCCGTCATTGCTTCCTTTTATGATTTTGTCCGGAATATTGGTGAAATTAAAAACCACAAAATACATAAACCGTTTTTTAAGACCACTTTTTGGGTTAGTGTTTGGGGTAAGTGACGGCGGAAGTTATCCCATACTTATAGGGTTTCTTGCCGGATGTCCTATCGGGGCAAAAACGGCTGCACAGTTGTATAAGGGCGGAGAGATAAAGAGGGAAGAAGCCCAGTATCTTATGATGTTTTGCAATAATTTAAGCCCTATGTTTCTTATTGAATTTATTGGGGTAAAGTGTCTTGATGTAAAAAATCCGTTTTTGATATTTGTCGTTGTCGCAGGTTCAGCGGTGATAAATGCATGGATAGTGAGAAAAAAATTGACGGTGAGAGAAAAATCTTCTCAGGGTAGTGCGGATAAAAAAATGATTGTGAATGTATATAAAAATGGAAGTGATGGAAAAAGTTTTAATGTCTGGAAGAAATTAAGTTATAAGAAAGCGGAGAGAATAGGAGAAAGTGTTAAGTTTGAAAAAAATATTAATGACGGTAAAAAATTGAGCAATAGGAAAGATGAGAGAAGCAGAGAAAATGTTAAGACTGAAAAAAATTATCCGGTGATGGATGCCGTTGATGAGAGTATTGCGGATTCGTGTGAAACAATATTAAAAATAGGCGGTTACATAATATTATTTTCAATAATAACGAGTATAATAGAATATATAATTCCTGAAAAATACGATGTGGCAGGGTGCATTGCCGCAGGGATAACAGAGGTCAGCACAGGTGCGATGCAGCTCGCAGGGAATGAATGGCTGTCCGGTATAAGAGTGATTATGACAGATGCGAAAACTATTGTTACGGTCTGGCTGTGTGCCTTTGGCGGAATTTCAAGTGTTGCACAGACATACAGTGTACTGTCAGGAACAGACTTATCAATAAAAAAGTATGTGATTGCAAAGATAAGGCAGGGATTTATTGCAGTAATACTTGCATTATTGGTGTTCAGGATATAAAATATAGGGAGTGTGAAATGGAGGTTATTTTATTATGGAAAGAAAAAATGCTTGGAAATCATATGATGAAAACAACAAAAAAGAGTTAGAAATACTTTGTAAAGAATATAGAGAATTTCTGTCGGCAGGAAAGACAGAGAGAGAATGTGTAAAACAGATAATCGCACAGGCTGAGAGTGCAGGCTACAGAAATCTTGATGTTTACCTTAAATCGGGTGAAAAACTTAAATGTGGCGATAAAATATACTCAGTGTGCATGAATAAGACAGTTGCAATGTTCCAGATAGGAAAAGAGCCGCTTGATAGTGGAATGAATATATTAGGGGCACATATCGACTCACCCAGAATGGATATAAAGCAGAATCCTTTGTATGAGGACAGTGACCTTGCATATCTCGATACACATTATTACGGCGGTATCAAGAAATACCAGTGGGTAACAATTCCTCTTGCAATCCACGGTGTTATCGCAAAGAAAGATGGAAGTGTTGTCGAGGTAAATATAGGAGAGAACGATGACGATCCTGTATTTTGCGTGAGCGACCTTCTTATACATCTTGCAGCAAATCAGATGGAAAAGAAAGCTTCAAAAGTTATCGAGGGCGAAAAACTTGATGTTTTAGTCGGAAGCATACCACTTAATGATGAGGAAAAAGAAGCTGTATCAAAGGGTGTGCTTGCAATATTAAAAGAAAAATACGGAATGGAAGAAGAGGACTTTATGTCATCAGAGCTTGAGGTCGTACCGGCAGGAAAGGCAAGAGAACTCGGCTTTGACAGAAGTATGATAATGTCTTACGGACAGGATGACAGAGTATGTGCTTACACCTCGCTTGCTGCAATGCTTGGAACTGATGCCGAGCTTGAAAAAACAGCCTGCTGTCTTTTAGTAGACAAGGAAGAAATCGGAAGTGTCGGTGCAACAGGAATGCAGTCGAAATTCTTTGAAAATGTCGTGGCAGAACTTATAAGTCTTGAGGGTGATTATAATGACCTTAAACTTAGAAGATGCCTTGCAAACAGCAAGATGCTTTCATCAGATGTAAATGCAGGCTATGACCCGCTTTTTGCAGATGCCTTTGAAAAGAAAAACGCATCATTCTGCGGACGCGGAGTTGTATTCAGCAAATTTACGGGAAGCCGCGGAAAATCAGGTTCAAATGATGCAAACGCAGAATATATAGCAAAACTCAGAAAGATAATGGATGACAACAATGTGCATTATCAGATGGCAGAACTTGGAAAAGTAGATGTAGGTGGCGGCGGAACAATCGCTTATATCATGTCACTTTACGGAATGGAAGTAATCGACTGTGGTGTAGCTATATTAAATATGCATGCACCGTGGGAGATAGCAAGCAAAGCAGATGTTTACGAAGCAAAGAAATGCTATGAGGCATTCCTTAAAAATTAGAGATAAAGAACTGAAGGGAAAATAGATTTATGGTTGTTGACTTAAAAGAAAGCAGAAAAAAGATTGATAATATCGATAAGGAGATAGCAAAGCTCTTTGAAGAAAGAATGAAAGTTGCAACGGATGTTGCAGCGTATAAAAGAAGTACGGGAAAAAAAGTCTTTGACCCCGTAAGAGAAGAAGAAAAGATAAAGACTCTCAGAGAACTTACAACTGATGAATTTAATAAGACAGGAATAGAAGATCTCTTTAGACAGATAATGTCAATAAGCAGAAAGTATCAGTATAAAGTTCTTGGAAGTGAGACAAATGAGCTGCTGCCATTTAAGCAGGTGGACAAGCTCGATGTTGACAAAGATACAAGAATCGTATGCTTCGGAGAACATGGGGCATATACTGAGCAGGCAATGGAGGAAGTATTTGGAACAGATATAACCTCCATGAACAGGCTTTCTTTTAAGGAGGTACTTGAGACAGTAGCAAACGGCGAGGCGAAATACGGAGTGATACCTATTGAAAACACTTCAACAGGCGGAATAAATGACACATATGACCTTCTTCTCGATTATGATATAACAATAGTTGCAGAGCATGTAGTAAAAGTAGAACAGGCACTTCTTGGAAAACCGGGAGCAAAAATATCAGATATAAAAAAGGTGTATTCACATCCGCAGGGAATAATGCAATGTTCAAAATTTATAACAGAACAGGGAATGGAAAGTGAATCATACATGAGCACATCAAGTGCGGCGAAAAAAGTAGCCGAGGAAGACGATATATCTCAGGGTGCGATAGCGAGCACAAGAGCGGCAAAAATTTTTGGACTTGATGTATTAAAAGAGAGTATCAACTTTGAAAACAGCAATTATACGAGATTTATCATAGTCACAAATCAGAAAGTATTCCTTTCAAATGCAAATAAAATAAGTCTTTCATTTGAGATAAAGCACCAGGCAGGAGCACTTTACAATATGCTCTCAAACTTCTATTACAATGACTTAAATCTTACAAAGATAGAGTCAAGACCGATAGAAAACAGAAATTGGGAGTACCAGTTCTTTGTAGACATTGAGGGAAACTTAAATGATCCGGGTGTGCGGAATGCACTTGCCTGTATAAGTGAGTGTGCAAAACAGCTAACAATACTTGGAAATGTGAGGACGAAGTAAAAATAGTACAATAAAAAGCAGGGAGAGATATAAAGTTGTTGACACAGTATTTGTGCCTGAAAATGATAAAATATCTTTACTGCTTTTTGTTGATTAAAGAAAGGCGGACATATTTACATGAAAAAAGGAAACATATATGAAGGCATTGTAAAGAAAGTTGAATTTCCAAACAAGGCATATGTTGAGGTGATAGAGAAAGACGAAAACGGAAATGAACAAAAAACTCTGACAATTGTAAAAGGGGCATTGCCGGGACAAAAAATAAAATTCAGGGCAAAAAAAGTCAGAAAAGATAAAAGTCAGGGCATACTTTTGGAAGTGACAGAAAAATCGCCGCTTGAGACAGCAGAACCAATGTGCAGCCGGTTTGGAAAATGCGGTGGATGCAGTTATCAGACATTACCATATGAAAAACAGCTTGAACTTAAGAGAAATCAGGTGCTTGAGATAATAGATAATGTATATAAGACACTCGACTCATCTTTGGGGATAAAAAAAGATTATATATATGACGGAATACTGCCAAGTCCTGAAATCAAAGGCTACAGAAATAAGATGGAATTTTCATTTGGAGATGAATACAAGGGAGGACCGCTTACACTCGGACTCCATAAAAAAGGCAGTGTCCATGACATAGTAAATGCCTCAGGCTGTCAGATAGTAGATGATGATTACTCAAAAGTAATAGACTGTATAGTAGAATACTTCAGGGAAAAACAGATACTGCATTACAATAAAAATACTCATCAGGGTGTTCTCAGGCATCTTATCGTAAGAAGAGCGGTATCAACAGGCGAACTCCTCGTTGCACTTGTCACATCATCACAGCAGGATATATCTGAGTATGTCAGTGAAGTATCAGAAAAATTAAATGGACTTGAGTATAACGGAAAATTAACAGGATTTATCCATATCATAAACGATGGACTAGGGGATGTGGTAAAAAGTGACAGGATGCACATCATCAGCGGAAAAGACTGGTTTACCGAAAAGATATTAGGACTGCAGTTTAAAATATCACCGTTTTCATTTTTCCAGACAAACACAAAAGGAGCTGAGGTGCTTTATACAAGGGCAAGGGATTATGTACTTGGAAGAGAAATGGCGGGAGTCGGTAAAAATAGCGTTAGCGTTGAACTTGATGCAAAAAATTCAAGGATTGATGGTGTATGTTTAGAAAAGACTGCTGACAGTTCTGATATTGTAGATGGATATTCTGAGACAGAGACAAATGCAGGATTTAAGGATAAAGTAGTCTTTGACCTTTACAGCGGAACAGGAACGATAGCACAGATAATAGCACCTGTTGCAAAGAAAGTTATAGGTGTTGAGATTGTGGAAGAAGCAGTTGAGGCTGCAAAAGAAAATGCAGCGATAAATGGTCTTGATAACTGTGAATTTATTGCGGGTGATGTGCTCAAGGTGATAGATGAAATAGACGAGAAACCTGATTATATAATACTTGACCCACCGAGAGAGGGAATACACCCTAAGGCAATCAGAAAGATAATTGATTATGGAGTGGAAAATATAGTTTATATTTCATGTAAACCGACGAGTTTGTCGCAGGATCTTGCTACATTCGAGACATTTGGGTACCATGTGGAGAGGGTTAGCAATGTGGATATGTTCCCGGGAACGGTGCATGTGGAGACTATCGTTAAACTATCCTTGAAAAATAAGGGTTTATAAGTTTTTTTAATATATAAATAGTAATTATATATTAAAAAAGGACGAAGGAGAACTCTTTACGATGGCAGATATTAGTAAGATTGAAGAATTTTGGGATGATAATCCTATTGATGTATCAGTAGAAGTTAATTTTATATGGTCTATTGCAAATAAATTAAGAGGTCCATATCAAAGTGATAAATACAAAGATGTAATAATTCCTATGGTAATTATTAGACGTTTTGAATGTGCATTACAGGAAACAAAAAATGCAGTTGTTGCAAAGTATAAAAAGATGCCAACATATCCTGCAAAGGCTATGTATAAGATTTCCGGCTATCAGTTTTATAATACAAGTGAATTTACATTAGCAGAGCTTGTAAATGATGCGGATCATCTTGTATCAAATTTTAAAAGTTATATTAATGGCTTTTCTGCCAATATTCAAGATATTATAAAAAATCTTGAGTTTGATAAACAGATTGATAAGATGGACAAGCATAACAGACTTTTAGCAGTAGTAAAAGCATTTAGTGAAATAGATTTAGATCCAAAAACCATTGATAATATGAAAATGGGATATATCTTTGAGGAACTTATTAGAAAATTCTCAGAAAATGCTGAAGCTGGCGATCACTATATAGGTAGGGATATTATAAAAACAATGGTTTCAATTCTGCTTGCAGAGGGTTATGATGACATATTTGATGATGGAAAAATTATAACTATATTAGATCAAGCCGCTGGAACCGGCGGTATGCTTTCAACTGCAAACAATTATATTAAACGTTTTAATCCGACAGCAGATGTAAGATTATTTTCACAGGAAGTAAATCCAGAGTCTTATGCTATGTGTCTTGCTGAAATGCTTATTCGTGGACAAAATGCTGATAATATCAGATTACAAGATACAATGCAGGCAGATTGTTTTAAAGATACAAAGATGAGATTTATTATAGAAAATCCACCATTTGGACAGCCATGGGGCGGCAAGGATGCGCCAGAAGGTGATGAAGAAGCAGTAAAAACAGAAGTATTAAAAGGAGTATCTGGAAGATTTCCGGCAGGAGCACCAAGTTCTGGAGATATGCAGTTATTATTTATTCAGTCTGCAATAAATAAAATGGATGATGAATGTGGCAGAGCCGCTATTATTGAAAATGGTTCACCTTTATTTAGTGGTGGTACATCATCTGGTGAATCACAGATAAGAAGATGGTTACTTGAAAATGATTATATAGAAGCAATTATTCAGTTAAGTACAGATATGTTTTACAATACCGGAATTGCTACATATATCTGGGTACTTTCTAAAAATAAAAGAGCAGAACGAAAAGGTAAAATACAGCTTATTGATGTATCAAGTTTTGCACATTCCCTGAGAAAATCATTAGGTAATAAACGAAAAGAGATTACACCAGAGGATAGAATAGCAATTACAAAGTTATATGCAGACTTTAAAGAAAATGAATATTGCCAGATTTATAATAATACAGAATTTATTTATCGTGAATATGCGGTTATGCAACCGCTTCAAAGAAGTTATGCAATAACAGAAGATAGAATAAATGAAATGCTTTCAAGTGGAGCTTTATCAAACATTTATGATGAAGCGAAAGTTGACAAACTTGAAAATATGGACGAATTGACAGGTAAGGATAAAAATAAATTAGATAATTTTAAGAAAAATAAGCCTATATATGATGCTATTGTTGACGCTCTAAATAATGCTGTATCGGACAAGGTATATAAGAATCCAGAAACATTTACACCAGTGGTAAATAATATTCTTTCTGGAATTATTTCAGATGCAAAAAATCTAAAAAAGATTGCTGATAAAATCATAAAAGGTTTATCAGTAATGGATAAAACAGCTGATATTCAAAGAGATAAAAAAGGCAATATAATTTATGATACAGAAACAAAAGATATAGAAATAGTACCATGGAAAATAAATATTGATGATTATATGACAAGTGAAGTATTACCATATGTACCGGATGCAAAGGCATTTTTTGAAGAAGATTTAAGTAAGAAAAAGCCTGTAATAAAGACTGGTGCAGAGATACCATTCACAAGATATTTTTATAAGTATCAGGCTCCTGCATCAAGTGATGAGCTTGCTAACAGATTCAATGAATTAGAAGCTTCCGTTAATTTGAAAATTAAAAAATTATTCGGAGGTAATTAATATGGCAGAAATGAAAGATAGTGGAATTGAATGGATTGGTAAAATACCTAAAAATTGGATCGTTTCAAGATTAAAATATGAATTAGAAACATCCATGAAATATGGTGCTTCAGAGGCGGGTGTAGAATATTCAGACGATTTACCAAGATATATTAGAATTACAGACATTACCAATAATAATAGGTTAAAAACAGAAGGAAAAGTGTCATTAACAGAAAAACAGGCAAATGGATATATGCTTGAAAAAGATACAGTTTTATTTGCCAGAAGCGGAGGAACAGTAGGAAAGACTTTTTTATATAAACCAAAATATGGAAAAGCAGCGTTTGCTGGTTATTTAATTTCTGCCATACCTGATAAGAAAAAAATGCAAGCAGAATGGCTATATTATTATTCATTAAGTAATGCATATTGGGATTGGGCTAATCAAATTTTCACACAAGCAACAATTCAAAATATAGGTGCGGATAAGTATAGCAATTTGCCGATTCCTATTCCTTCAATAGATATACAAAATGCAATAGTTAATTATTTGGACAAAAAATGTGCTGAAATAGACACACTTTATTCAGACATTGAAAAGCAAATACACATACTTGAAGAATACAAAAAATCAATTATCACAGAAGCAGTAACAAGAGGATTAGATCCAGATGTTGAAATGAAGGATAGTGGAAGTGTATATTGGAAAGATATACCAGCAAATTGGAAATTATCTGATATAAAATATCTATTTGAAATAGTAAAAAAAATAGCAGGAAAAGAAGGATATGATATTTTATCAGTAACACAGAAAGGGTTGAAAATAAAAGATATATCAAGAAATGAAGGACAAATAGCGGAAAGTTATGCTAATTACCAATTTGTTTATCCTACTGATTATGTAATGAATCATATGGATTTATTAACAGGTTGGGTTGACTGTTCAAAATATTTTGGAGTCACAAGTCCAGATTACAGAGTATTTAGGCTTAAAGATAAAAAAAATAATTTAAACTATTATAAATATATTATGCAGTGCTGTTATATGGATAGGATTTTTTACTCATTAGGACAGGGGGTATCAAATTTAGGAAGATGGAGATTGCAAACAGAAAGCTTTAATAATTTTCAAATTCCAGTTCCACCAGCGAAAGAGCAGGAACAAATAGCAAAATATCTTGATGAAAAATGTATTGAAATAGAGAATATTATTTTGGATAAACAACAACAATTAGAAACCCTTGAACAATACAAGAAGTCGCTTATATATGAGTATGTGACAGGAAAGAAGGAGGTCAAATAGATATGGCATTTGAAGAAGAATTAAATGCACTTGTGCAACGAACAAAAGTAAATTATGAAAATCCGTCAAGTACAGCATCATATGAAACAATTAATAGAACATTAAATGAAAATAAAAAAAGACGTGAGGTTTGGATGAATGATGTTGATATTTTTTACAACAAATATTTAAAAGAGCATCCGCTTGCTCAAAAAATCGACACATGGTTGTTTCAAAGAAAATACGATCAGTTAGTAGCGGCATTGGAAAGTATAAGTGAAGATAAAGATTTTATAAATAAAATGAATGGTATATCAACTGTGGAAGTACCCAAATATAAAGCAAAAATGCTACCAGAATATGATGTGTTTATTTCTCATGCTAATGCAGACAAAGAAGCTCTTATAGAAGAATTGTACAACTCGCTTAATAAATTAGGAGTTAAGATATTCTATGATAAAGAAATATTAGAATGGGGCGATAAATTCAAGGATAAGATTCTTGAAGGAACTAAAAAATCAGAATTTGCAATTATTGTTATATCAACAAATTTCTTTGGTAGAGAATGGACAGAAAGAGAACTATCAGAATTTTTGAATAGACAGAATCAGAACGGACAAAAATTGATACTTCCAATTTTACATAATATAACGATTGAACAGTTAAAAGAAAAATACCCATCAATAGCAGATATACAGGCGATTGATTCATCAAAATATACTTGTGATCAAATTGCGTTGTTATTTGCAAGACAGTTTATTAAAAGATTGAAAGCATATTAGTGGAGGAAGTACAAATGAATGAAATATTGACTGAAAAGCAGTACCAACATTTCATTATGGACTATATAAAAAATAACAATGGTTATGTTGTAAGAAAAGACAAAGAATATGACCGCTTACACGCAATGGATAGAGAAATGTTATTCAAATTTTTGAATGATACACAACCAGATGAAATGGAAGCATTAAGAAAAGTATATAAGCACGATTTAGAAGAAACACTTGTAAATTATATCAATGAAGAAATTACAAAGGCACGTAGTAGCTTACTTGATGTTATAAAGCATGGTATAGAAATTTCAAATATAAAACTTGATTTGATGTATACAAAACCTGCAACAGACTTTAACAAAGAACTTGTTGAAAAATATGAAAAAAATGTATTCTCTGTTATGGAGGAAGTCTGGGCATCTGATAAAGAAAGAATAGATCTTGTAATATTTTTAAATGGATTTGCTATTATGACATTTGAATTAAAATGTAATTTGTCAGGACAAAGTTATGAAGATGCTATTTATCAGTACAGGACAGAAAGAAATCCAAAGACAAGGCTATTTTTATTCAAAGCAGGTGCATTAGTAAATTTTGCAATGGATTTAGAACAGGTTTATATGACAACCAAACTTGAAAAAGGTGCTACATTCTTTTTACCTTTTAATATGGGTAATGGTGAAGGTGTCAATGCAGGTGCAGGAAACCCAATATTTGAAGATAAATATAGTGTTTTCTATATGTGGGAGGATGTACTTACAAAGGATTCTATTCTTGAAATCATAAGCAAATTTATGTTTATTGAAGTGAAAGAAAAGGAAGATGAAGCTACCGGTAAAAAGAAGATAAAAGAAAATATTATTTTTCCTCGATTCCATCAAAGAGATGTATTACACAAGATACTTGCAGATGTATATGAAAATGGTTCTACACAGAATTATTTAATACAACATTCTGCAGGATCCGGAAAAACAAATTCTATTGCTTGGCTTGCTTACCGATTATCTTCACTTCATGATGCAGATAACAAAATTATTTATGATAATATCATTATTGTTACCGATAGGGTTGTTGTAGACAGACAGTTACAATCGGCAATTATGGGGATGGAGCATAAATCTGGACTTATAAAAGTTATGGATGATAAATGTAATTCGTCTGATCTTGCTATTGCTCTTGATGGAAATACAAAGATTATAGCAACAACCATTCAGAAATTTCCATATATTGTAGATGATGTGGCTAATTTGAAAAATAAGAAGTTTGCAGTAATTATAGACGAAGCACATTCATCAACAGCAGGAAAAGATATGGCGGCTGTTACAATGACACTTGGTTCTGGTGAAGTAAGTATTGATGAAAGTACAACTGAGGATTTAATTGTTGAAGAAATTGCCAAGCATGGAAAACAAGAAAATGTATCTGTATTTGCATTTACGGCAACACCAAAGCCAACTACAATACAGTTATTTGGCGGGGTAAATAAAAAAGGACAAAGAGAAGCATTTCATATCTATTCTATGAAGCAGGCAATAGAAGAAGGCTTTATTCTCGACATGTTACAAAATTACACAACATATAAGACCTATTATCAGATTAATAAAGAAATTGCAGAAGATCCAAAATGTAAAACAAATAGTGCTAAAAGACAGATTGCAAGATTTGTTGAATTGCATGAAACCAATATAGCACAAAGAATAGAAGTTATTGTTGAACATTTCAGAACAACAGTAATGGATGAGCTTGGTGGGACTGCAAAAGCTATGGTAATAACTAATTCAAGAGAAAGTGCTGTAAAGTATCGTCAAGCATTTGAAGAGTACATAAACAAAAAAGGATATAATGATATTCATGCATTAGTGGCATTTTCTGGCAAAGTGACATTAAAAGATGATGAAAAGGAATATACAGAAGCGGGACTAAACGGATTCAGTGAAGATAAATTACCAACAGAATTTGAAAAGGATGATTATAAGGTATTGCTTGTTGCGAATAAGTATCAGACAGGATTTGATCAACCTAAATTATGTGCAATGTACATTCTTAAAAAATTAAGAGGGGTAAATGCTGTACAGACATTATCAAGACTTAATAGAATCTGTCCACCATACGACAAGAAAACGTTTATACTTGATTTTGTAAATGACTATGAAGATATACAGGCGGCATTTTCAAAATATTACACAACAACACTTTTATCCAATTCAGTTACACCATCTGCAATTTATGATTTAGAAGCAAAAATAGATGGATATACAGTAATAGATCCATTGGATATAGAAGATGCAAATGAAATTTTATATAAAGATGATATTACAGCAAAGGAAAAGAAACGATTAACATTCTTATTCCAGAAAGTAAAGAAGAACATAGATAAACTTGATTATGAAGAACAAAAAGAGATTGTAATGACAATGAGACGATTTGTTCGTTTTTATGAATTTTTATTACAGGCATCGTGTTTTGAAGATACTGAACTGCACAAGAAATATAGATTTATAGCTTTATTACTTGCATATGTAAATATAAAGCACCCAGGCGGTGGATTTAATTTAGATGGAAAGATAACAGCTATGAATTTTGTTCAGAAGAAGAAAGCCGAACATAAATCAAAATTAAAATCTAATCCTGTTACGAAACTTCCGACAGCAGACCATTTTGTGTTGTCAGAAGATAAAGAGGAGAAACTATCACAGATAATAGCAGAAATCAACAGTATGGCAGGAAAAGAATTTGATAATGATGTAGCAGTAAAAGCAATGCTTCAGATAAAAGATATTATGATGAAATCTGAAAAGCTAAAAACATCAGCAAAGAACAATACAGAAAAAGATTTTGAATTTGCATATTTTGACAACATAGATGATGCGTTAATAGAAGGATTGGAGCAAAATCAAGATTTTTTCAGCTTATTACTAAGTAATGATGAAATGAAACGAAAGGTGCTTGGTATTTTTTCGGATGAAATATACAACAGTTTGAAAAAAGCTGAATAGAAAAGTTTGGATTTCCTGAAACAGAAAAACGGCGAAATCACCATCCGTTTCAGCGCAGCACAATACTTAACATATGTTGCCACTGTCGGTGACTAGCGGGACAGCATTGAGATGCGTTATAATATAAGGATGAGAATATATGGCCGACACAGAAGATGATGGCAAAGTTATATAATGTGTATATTCGTACAATCAATGAACACATTAAAAAATTTATTCAGATTCAGAGCTTGAGGAAGATTCAACTATCCGGAATTTCCGGATAGTTCAAAAGGAAGGTTCATGTCAGGTGATTCGTGATACAAAGCATTATAATGTTAAAATGTGAAGAAGTAGTAGTGTTGAGATTAAGATTTAAGGAGATGTGCATATGACAAAAATACGATGCCCTCGTTGTGGTGCTGAAACTGCAAGGATATTATGGGGAATGCCTTGCTGGTCTGAAAAATTACAAGAGGAAGTTAATGAGAAAAAAGTATATATTGGTGGCTGTGACATAATAGAGTCACCACCAAGTCGACATTGTTATAATTGTGGTAAAGATGTGTGCTATACATATTTTGCTGTTGATGAAGCAGAGACAACGGCTATTGAATTTGAAATAGGTGATTTTTTTGGAGATTGTAAAAAGCTTGTTGCTGAACGGGAAGGGTGTGAATTTACAGGTAAGTATTACTACTCGACATTTCCTGGGGATGAGCCGGATATCAAGATTAAACTGACTTCTAAAGAATACAAAGATTATGTTCATGGAATCTATATGACATATATAAAGGAATGGAATGAAAGATATGATAATCCGGACATATTGGATGGGACTACATGGGAAATTACAATCAGGTTCTCTGACGGTGTTGAATGGCGTTGGTCAGGTTGCAATGCTTATCCTCCGTTGTGGGATACATTTTTAAATGCTGTAAATAGTTTAGCATTGCCGGATGTAAGATAAACTTTGATTATAGAGTCTTATTACACTTATTCATAAAATAATAAGTTATTTGTATTAAGAAAAACTGAAATTGCTGAAAATGCAAAAATAAGAAAGGGAGACCAACAATGAAAGTATTAATTATAAACGGAAGTCCCAGAGTAAATGGAAATACATCTATTGCTTTGGATGAGATGAGAAAGGTATTTGAAGAAGAAGGTGTAAATGTAGAAATCGTGCAGGTTGGAAATAAAGATGTAAGGGGCTGTATTGCCTGTGGACGCTGCAGGGAGCTTGGAAAGTGTGTTTTTGATGATGTAGTAAATGAACTTGCACCTAAATTTGAGGAGGCAGATGGGCTTGTTGTTGCAAGTCCCGTATATTATGCCTCTGCAAATGCAACATTGATAGCGGTATTAGACAGATTATTTTACAGTACACATTTTGATAAGACGATGAAAGTAGGAGCAAGTGTGGTATGCGCAAGACGAGGCGGATGTTCTGCGACATTTGATGAATTGAATAAATATTTTACGATAACCAATATGCCAATCGCATCCAGCCAGTATTGGAATTCCATTCATGGACGGGAACAGGGAGAGGCTGACAAGGATGAGGAAGGCAAGCAGACTATGCGTGTACTTGCGAGAAACATGACATTTCTTATGAAAAGTATCGCATTGGGAAAAGAAAAGTTTGGACTCCCTGAAACAGAGGAACGTATGTTGACACATTTTATCAGGTGATAAAAAACGAATGTGAGAGATGTGTTTTTGACGCACTGAAAGTAGGTCAAGTAGCTTCTTTTAGATATTGAAAGAATACTTAAATGACAAACATTTTATAAGTACAGTTGTTTACAAATTGGAGGAGAAAAATGAAGTTAAAATTACTTGATATTTATAATTACAGACAATTCATACAAGAATCTATTTATATGGAGGATGGTATCACATTTTTAGCTGGTGCAAATAATAGTGGTAAAACATCGATTATAGAGTTGATGAATCGTCTGTTTGGAGAAACATCTGTAAAAATTTCTACAAATGATCTGCCGGTTGAAATGTATCATAAATGGATTGGGGACTGTGAAAACTTAATAAGGGACTGTTATGGAACAGCTAAAGAAAAAGAAGAATTTATTAAGACACTTCAGGATAAATTAATTGGTTCTGTAGAGAATCCGGTTCAATTTGTTGATCAGATAGAACGGGAAAGTATGAAAGTAAAGTTGGAAATAGGTTATGACAGTGAGGATACCATAGAATTGTTTTCTCCAAATTTGATGGACTTAGACGAGAAAACATATCGGTTTTATTTTTTATATCAATATAAGTTTATGCCAAATTTGTTTATTAATTTATTGGACAAACAATTTGATAAATGTAAGAAGATTTTAGAAAGTCTTATGGATAAAAATGGATTAGAAAAGGGAAAGGACAGGATAGAGCAGTTTATCATACATATAGTAGAACAATGCTATCGGGAACGATATTTTTATGCTGATAAAAATTATAAAAATCTGCAAAAAATTGAAGAGCCAAAGGATTTTTATAAATTATTTCATTACAGACATATTTGGGCAAACCGTGATATGCCGGATGAAAAGGGAGACAAAAAGAAAAAGTCTATCAGTTCGGCGATGATTGAATTTATTGGTAAAGAAAAGTGGGAAAAAGTATTTGAAGAATGGCCAAATTCAATTATGGATTTGATATCTCGAGTTGATATTCAGGGAAATCTCACAAATAATTTATTACATGAGCTGAATACAGTAGTGACTGACATTAGCCAGACAAATGGGGGAAGAAAAGAAGCAATTGTAATCGAACCGGATGTTACAGATGCAGATATAAAGGAGCTGTTGCAGAATGTATCAAAGGCAAAATATAAAATTGAGGGATATCAGTATTATTTTGGAGAAGAAACACAGGGGTTGGGATATTCCAATATGATTTATATGCATCTGCAGCTTCAGAAATATCTGAAAGAATTTGAAGATGAAGAGCAGAATAAAAAGGTAAATTTTTTTGTAATAGAAGAACCGGAAGCACATATGCATCCACAAATGCAAAAAGAATTTGTGCGTTATCTGCTTAAAATGTATAAAGATAAAAAAATGCAGGGAATTGTGACAACACATGCAAGCGAAGTGGTAAGGATTGCAGGAATATCTTCAATACGGGTAGTTCGCAAGACATCAAAAATTTTTGAAAAAAGAATTTGTGATATGTGTATGTTTTTAAATGATTTAAAATTAAATAAAAAAGATATTGAAAATGAGTATAACATTTTATACCAGATAAATTTTGCAGATATAATTTTTGCGGATAAGGTTATCATGTTTGAAGGGGATACTGAACGTATGTATCTGAAACGGCTGTTGCAGAGACCAGAATATCGGGCATTAGAGCAACAATATATTGCATTTGTGCAGGTGGGAGGTGCATATACTCATTGGTACAGGGAGTTGATTGAATTTCTTAAAATAAAAACTCTTATTTTAACAGATATAGATTATGAAAAAAATGAAAAAACGATTAATAAAATAAAAGGTAGTTATACAACAAATGGTGGGTTGAAGGATTATTATGTGCACCAAAAAATGAAAATGAAGGATATGAGTAAATTTAAGCTTAAAATTAAAGATTTATATGAATGGCAAAATAATGGAAAAAATAAAATTGGAGATTATATTATGGTCAGCTTTCAGGGAGAAAAAGATGGATGTACCAGAACATTGGAAGAGGCGATGCTGGCTAAATTTTATGATTTGAACATAGAAGATACACTATTAAGAGGGGACTGGGAGAAAAAGAAGAAAAATAGTAAGCTTGAGTTTAAAATTCCAAAGAAAAATGGTAAGAATGCGGAAGTGGAAATGGGTGAAACGGAGTGTGTTGAAGATATAGAAGAAAAATTAGGTGTGCGTGAAATAGTAAATGCAACAAGCAACTATAAAACAGATTTTATGTATTCTGTTCTTTTAAATGAAAAAGAAAAAGATGTGCTTCCGTCATATATAGAGGAGGGATTAAAGTGGCTGACAAAATAAGAGATAATTTGTTCCTAATAAATGCACCTGCAGGAAGTGGGAAAACGACGACAATTTATCAGCGGATAGAAAAACTTATCAGAGAAGAACACATTACATCTATTTTATGTATTACCTATACAAACAGGGCTGTTGAAGAGTTGCAGCGTAGGTTGGAGGGGTATTCAGTAAAAATAATGACTATTCATGCGTTCCTTTCAGAATTTATGAAGCCGTATTTTTCAAATTCAAAGATAGTGAAGTTGTATCTGGATTTATATAAGGATAAGATAACAGAAAAGATAGAAAGAGATAAGGAAAAAAGTGAGAGTGGAAAGTATTACAAGGAAAAATATGGGAAATTGGAATATGAAACTATAACAAAGAATATTACAAAAATTTATTATAATGAGAGGGAATTTAACAGTTTATATGATGGAGGGGTTGGGCATGATGATTTACTTTCATTTTCGGTAGAGATAGAGAAGAAATATCCGGTTGTCCGTACAAAATTGACAGAATGTTTCAAGTATATATTTTTGGATGAGTATCAGGATACATCAGCAAATGTGTTAGATTTTTTTTATGACTGTATAAAAGATAGCAAGTCAAAGTTATATTTGTTTGGAGATCAGATGCAACAGATTTATGACAAATATGATGGATCTTTCCAACAGAAATTTGAAGAGTTTGACACCAGTGAAAAATTAAGAATAAATTACCGGTCTACGCCTGCAATCATAAATTTACTGAATAATATTTATGGTAATGACGAATACGCTCAAATGCCGCCTGACGACAGGTGTGATATTTTATGCAGTAAGCCACGATTGATAATTACGGATGATGTGAATGAGCTGGTAAAAAAAGAGGAAAAAGGAATAAAGGGAGATGTTCTGAAACTGTATGTTACAAATAAGGAACGCTTTCTACAAATTGGTGCGGGGGGATTATATAGCAAAGTAGAAAACCTAAAGGATGAAAACGATAATAAGCTATATGGATGGGGGAGAAGATATTCAGTACAGGATGTTTTGACGAAGAATGAAGATGAGAATCCGGAAGTATTATTCCGATTCTTGTTTACTGTAGATCGAATATTACAGTATTTTAAATGTAAAGAATACGGCATGGTAATACAGATATTGCGTAATAAGGAAACTGGAAAAGATAAATTTTTTCAGATTAAAAATCTTGATGTAAAAATGCATAGTGATAAGCAACGACTGAAAAAAACATTGGAAGAGATAAGTGATATGTATGAGGAAATGTCAGATAAAACCATATTACAGTTTATCCAATTTTTTTCAGAAAATAATCTTATAGAAAGAGATGTGGCAAAGCAATTTTTTAGTGAGCAATATCAGGATTTATTAAATGTTCCAGTAAAAGAGTTTGTAAATTTGTGCAGAGGATTGGAACGACAGGAAGTTTCAACACAACACGGCGTAAAAGGGGAAGGGCATGAAAAAGTTTTTTTTATAGCAGAAGATTGTCAGAGTCTTGGTGTGGCAATGTATGAGTTTTTTAAAATGAATGTAAATGTTTCTGTGGAATTTCAGTCATTACAAAAATTTTATTATGACTATAAAGATGCTATTCAAAATATGAAACAGGTGATTGAAAAGGATTTTTTAAAGAGTGCAAAAGATTATAGAGATGTTTATGAAAGTGTAAAAAAATGTGTAGAAGAAATAGATGATCAATTCGCTGGAAATCGATATTATGAATATTGTTATCAGGCTAATTATCGGAAAATCGTTAAAAGTGAAAGGACATTTAAGTATATAAGTGAGTATGCAAATATTAATAAAATAAAGAATATTTTGCTGGCGTATAAATTATTTTATGTAGGGTGTTCCAGAGCGAAAAAGGAGTTGACGGTTTTTGTATCTGCTAAGAAAGTAGAAGAATATAAACATGAATTCATTCATAAATTTAGAAACATGGGTTTTGAAATTAGTGAGTAAAAAATGGAATTGCCGAAAAGTTAAATGGAAAGTTTTTTGTTGGGACAAATGATCAAACAAATTCTTTGTGGAGAGGTGATGTTGAAATGTCAAAGAAATTAACGGGAAAATCATTGGAAAAGAAGCTTCATAATATGGGTACAGAGGAACTAATTCAAATAATTATGAGTTTATACCGATCAAATAAATCAGTAGAGCAAAGCATTAATCTACAAATTATTGGAGATGCTTATCATGATGCAATAGTTGCAGCAGGTCAGGATGAAGAATTATATAAATTATGGAAGGACAGGCTGGAAAGTGTTTTACATGATTTTGCAGGCTTCGGCTGGGGGATGGAGGAGTATATATGTGAGAAATATTATTCGTTACCATGGATACAGGAGGATAACGGATGAGCAGGAAAGTACGCAGAGTGCCGGTTGTTCTTGATGCAGGAGAAATAAGGGATTTGCCAATGGAAGATATCAGGGTGATTCTAAGAGGTGCAGATGAGCTGATTTCAACTGGCGGGAGAAGTATGCTGGCTAAAATATTAAAGGGTTCAAAGAATAAAAAGATATTAGAATATAAATTGAATGAATGCCCTGCTTACGGATATTATCATGACATGAAATTAGATGATATCAGCAAGTGCATTGATTGGATGATTAAGAAAGATTACCTCAGAATCAAGTATGATTATCGTCTCCCGTTATTAGTGTTTTCAGAAAAGGGATGGGAAATAGAGAAAGAAACATTTGCGGAAGAGCTTTATCAGAGATTTTGTCTGGATATAAAGGAAAAGAATGCCCGTGTCATTTTTGAAATGAAAGATGTAAACAGACAGGTTGTTATGCTTGTACTTGATAAAATACAAAAGGACGGAACAGAGGAATTTTTAACCTGTTTAGAAGCATGGAAGTTGATGGAAGTAAAGAAGGTTGCAGTTCGGATTGCAGAGGTTGAAAATACGATTAAAAATAGAGCAAAGCTATCAGAGTAGAAAAGAGTAAGAGTTTATAGCGAACTGAAAAGTGAGGTAAGTTGATATGGCAAATGATATCGTTAACTATCAGGATGTGATTACTGACATAAAGGGAATTATTTCATCTGGTCGTGAAGTGGCTTATAATGCAGCAAATAAAGCTATGGTGCGTACCTATTGGCATGTAGGTAAGCGTATTGTGGAACAGGAACAGGCAGGAAAAGAAAGAGCAAAATATGGTCAGGCTTTAATTGAGGCATTAGCGGATGAATTTACAAAAGAATATGGAAAAAGTTTTTCTAAAAGGAATCTGCAATATTTTCGTAAATTTTATCTTGCTTTTCCAAATGAGCAGATTGTGAACGCATGCGTTCACAATCTGAATTGGACACATTTTAGAGCACTTTTACGTGTGCCGGATGAAAATGCAAGAATGTGGTATATGAACGAAGCTGCACAGGAAGGCTGGAGTTCAAGAACTTTAGATAGAAATATCAGCACACAATATTATTACAGATTAATGCAGTCACCAAAGAAAGATTCTGTCATGAATGAAATGCTGCAGAAAACAGCGGATAATCAAAGAAATAAATTTGGACTCCTAAAAAGTCCGATTGTTGCAGAGTTTCTTGGCTTCAAAAATGAAGATTCTTATATTGAAAGTGATTTGGAATCAGCTATTTTAACACATATCAGGGACTTTCTTATGGAGATGGGAAAGGGATTTGCTTTTGTTGCCAGACAGCAGCATATTGTTACTGAGACAGATGACTATTTTATTGATCTTGTTTTCTATAATATTGAGTTAAAATGTTATGTGCTTATAGATTTAAAAATGGGGAAAATTACTCATCAGGATGTGGGACAGATTGATATGTATGTCCGGATGTATGATGAACTGAAATGTAAGGAGGGAGATAATCCTACACTTGGTATATTACTTTGTGCGGAAACAGATGAGGATATAGCAAGGTATTCTGTGCTACATGATAATGATAGATTTTTTATGTCGAAATATCTCACATATCTGCCAACAAAAGAGCAGCTGAAAGCAGAGATAGAAAGACAGAAAGAAATATTTTATATGCAGCATCCGGCATTGTCTGAAAACGATAAAGAAGGTATGGAAGAATAACAAAGCATTTCATGCAATGGCTATATTCACATATGCGAATGTATAAGGATAACAGTGTCCACGATGACACTACAAATACTATTGTTTTTGCAGAAAAAGAATACCATAGAGGAGGCGGTGGACTGGATTATTGAAAAGACTGGGGGGTTTTTGAAGTACAGTTATTATGAAGATGCACATTTTGATTATATAACAAGATATCCGTTTATGGGGAAAATCATTGGTAAGATTAATCCATCTGTTAAGCAGTATCTGTTGGGGAACGATTGGCACGAAGATAGTGAATCTCAAATAGTGGATGATTATATTAAGGCTGGAAAATTATTTCTTGAGATAATGGGATATTGTTGGATGTAGAAGTGTTAGGAAAGGTATGATCTTTATTTGAGTAAGCGAATAGTAATTGTGTTGTCAAACACAAAGAGGACAGATATTGACCAAGTATAAATGTATCCTAATTGACATACATATATTTCTTTTAATTGCACATACTATTTTGGAACGA
>UMJC01031370.1_pt1 | contig 38515 bp, 25 predicted proteins | sample 1965941 | NCBI WGS metagenome assembly UMJC01 (sample SAMEA4836141, study PRJEB28245) | human gut metagenome | biome: gut microbiome; material: fecal sample | place: Denmark | collected 2008 | reverse complement strand
CTCAGATTATGCACAGACTGCAACAACAGCCGTAACAAGTATAAATGAGTCGATAAACATGGCGGGTACAATGCTCAGCATACTCCCATTGCTTGTAATGTATTTCGTTCTCCAGAGATACTTCGTAGAGAGTATTGATAGAACAGGTATTACAGGAGAATAAAGAGTTAAATTGTATAACAATTTAACTCTGCAAAAAAACCATATATGCAAGTTTTTTTGCTAAGATTAAGCAAGAAGTAACATGAATTTGTTCGGATTAAGTAGAAAGTAACAGTTCAGCCTTTCATTTTTGAAATGAAAGGCTGTTTTGTCAATTATCTTTTTATAGATGAACTGTTACTTTAAAACAAAAAATCATTAATGGTAAGTTTTGCATTGGTGATTTTTTGTGTTTTTTGTGAATAAAAATGTATAAATTGTAAATGACTTCATAAAAAGTTAAAATATTTCACAAAAAACTATAGCATTTGTGAAAAAAGTGTGATATAATATACAACATAAAATGAACTAAAAAGTTATCTAAATATTAAGGAGGAAAACTATGAGGAAAAAACTTATGGCACTTCTGCTCGCCGCATCTATGGTAGTAGGTATGACAGCTTGTGGAAGTAATGGCGGTTCCGTTTCAAAAAATAGTGCAAAGGATGTTTCCGGAAAATATGATGAAACAACTATTGATGGAATCAAGTATAAGAAAGCAAAGGATATTACAAGTGATAAGATTGAGCTTACATATTATCACTTTGATCAGGATGAAACAGTTAAGTATCTTGCAAAGCGTTTCATGAAGATTTATCCAAATATTAAGGTAAATGTTAAATATCAGAATGTTGCTAAGTACAATGATTCATTACTTACAATGGTATCAAATAAGGAAGCACCTGATGTAATTATGTTCTCAGATGCAGATTTTGCACTTAATAACAGACTTGTGATGGATATTTCATCATATTGGAATTCTGATCCTGAGACAAAGGAAGTTGCATCAACAGTTAATGACTGCGGACTTGGATGTTACGGAACAGAAAAGAGATATGCAGTACCTGTTAAATTCTTCCCTGGTGTTATGTATGTTGACAGAAATGTATTATCAACACTTAATGTTAAAACACCTTCAAGAAACTGGACATGGGATGACATGATTAAGCTTATCAAGGATACTACAGTTAAGAAGTCATCAGATGGTATGGCTTATTATGGATGTGGTTACTACAACAGACTTGATTCATACTATGGAATTGCTGCTAAGCAGACAGTTCAGGGTGAGTTCGGTTTTGACGGAACACAGTTTGACCTTACAGCATGGGCTAAAGGTGAGCAGCAGTTTGCAGAACTTAAACAGGGTGGATATATCGCACCTCAGACACAGACACTTGACATGGAAAGCTGGATGGGTGACTTCGATGCATGGTGTGGAGCTTCAAGCCATGTAGCACTCTTTACAGAAGCATTCTGGACATATCAGGGAACATGGGCTACAAAAGCATTCCAGAAATATAACCTTGATATCGTACCTTATGTAATTCCTGCAGTAAGTAAGGAAGATGCTTCAAAAGACCATCATTCAATCGCAACTATCGACTTTGGTGGTGTTACAACATCTTGTAAGTATCCTCGTGAAGCATATGAGCTTCTTAAGTTCATGAGTTTTGGTCAGGATGGATGGAAGACAAGAATTGAGCTTTACAATGATGAGAGCCAGAAGAACTCTAAGGGTCTTGCACTTAAATATGATGTTATGCCTGCACCTATCACAACAAATTCAGACATCTGGAATGATTATATCAAGATGTATTGCAAGGGTATGGATGATGAGCATGTTAAACTTTGGAAAGAATACTTTGCAAGTTGTATGCAGCCTATCCCATACGGATGGACAAGTATCGCAGGATACTGGAACTATTGTAATGAGTACTTCAACAAGATTGATATTCATAACAAAGTTGACAGCGGAGAAAAGAAAGCTGCTGATTATATAGACGAAGCAACAAGAAAAGCTAACTGGTATCATGCAAAAGCAATGCTTAAATACTTCGGAAAGAGCGGTTATAATGTTCTTTCAGATGCTGACATCGCTAAGTATGAGAAGATGGAAAAAGCTAATAAATAATTAAGTTTTTTGAATTTAAAGCGAATATAAAAAAGAGGAGATTCCGAAAGGTTTCTCCTCTTTTTTATGTTATAGGAAAATGTTCGTAAAGTAGTGGGGCACCAGGAGCAAAATGCTGTTTGTGCTCTTTTCTATATAAAAATAATAAAATATTTGTATCTAAAAAGATATAAATTTATGTAACAGTTCTACCATAAAAAGATAATCAATAATACAATGAGCAAGCTCAAGTATTGTCAATTATTTTTTATGGCTGAACTGTTACAAATTTATTAAAAAAATAACAAAAACGGTTGTCAAATCGTATAATTTAAGGTATAATTTAATTGATATTAAAATACTTTAGTAAAAGGTAAAATTAAAAATAAAATCAATAAAGGAAAAGGAGAAAACAAATGGCAGAAAACAAAGAACTTAAGTACAATGAACCGTGGATATTGCAGAGAGCAGATCCATTTGTATGCAAAAAGGATGGCTGGTATTATTTTACGGCATCTATTCCAAGTTATGACTGTATCGCACTCAGACGCTCAAAAACTCTTGACGGTCTTAAAGATGCGGAGGAAGTTGTAGTATGGAAAAAGCATGAGAGTGGAATTATGAGCAAACATATATGGGCTCCGGAGCTTCATTATCTTTTCGGAAAGTGGTATATCTATTTTGCGGCAGGAGAAGCAGAAAATATTTGGAATATTCGTCCATATGTGCTTGAGTGTCAGGGTGATGATCCTATAAATGATGAATGGATAGAGAGAGGAAAAATGCAAAGAGCAGATGATGATATATTCTCATTTGAAGCATTTTCACTTGATGCTACTATCTTTGAAAACAAAGGAAAATATTATTATGTATGGGCTGAAAAAGTAAGCGTAGGTCCACAGATTTCTAATCTTTACATTGCTGAGATGGAGTCGGGATATAAGCTTAAGACGGTTCAGGTACTTCTTACAACACCTGATTATGACTGGGAGCGTCATGGTTTCTGGGTAAATGAGGGACCGGCAGTCATCAAGCATGACGGAAAGATTTTCCTTACATATTCAGCAAGTGACACAGGTATAAATTATTGTATGGGTATGCTTACGGCTGATGAAAATTCAGATGTACTCGATCCATTATCATGGAAGAAAGAGAGATACCCGGTTCTCAAGACCAATGAAGAACTTGAGATATACGGACCGGGACATAACTCATTTACAGTAGATGAGGACGGAAACGATGTTATGGTATATCATGCAAGAAAAGAAGCTGAGATAGAGGGAGATCCTCTTTACAATCCTAACAGACACGCAATGCTTATGAAGCTTCGCTGGGACGAGGATGGAAGACCAGTATTTTCTTACAAAGACTGATGGAGGAGCAATATGGCAAAACTTATAATTAATGAAAACAAAGAATTAAGTACGATCGAACCTGAAATTTACGGTCATTTTTCAGAGCACCTCGGAAGATGTATCTATGAGGGAATTTATGTAGGAGAAAATTCTGACATACCTAATGTAAACGGTATGCGTACAGATGTAGTTGAGGCATTAAAGGAACTTAAAGTGCCAATGCTTCGCTGGCCCGGCGGATGCTTTGCGGATGAGTATCATTGGAAAGATGGTATCGGACCAAAAGAGACGAGAAAGAAAATGATAAATACCCACTGGGGCGGGGTTGTTGAGGACAACAGTTTCGGAACACATGAGTTTATGGAACTTTGCCGTCAGTTAGGCTGCAAGACTTATGTAAATGGAAATCTCGGAAGCGGAACGGTACAGGAAATGTCAGAATGGGTTGAATATATGACATTTAACGGTATATCACCTATGGCAGATCTCAGAAAAGAGAATGGACATGAGGAGCCGTGGAATGTTAATTTCTTTGGTGTCGGCAATGAAAACTGGGGCTGTGGCGGAAATATGACTCCTGAGTTTTATGCAAATGAGTACCGCCGTTATCAGACATATGTTAGAAACTATGACCCTGAAAAACCTATAAAGAAAGTCTGCTGTGGTGCAAATGTCGATGATTATTTCTGGACTGAGGGTGTTATGAAGACCTGTTTCAGCCATGCAGAGTGGGCACATGGATTTATGGATTATCTCTCACTTCATTATTATGTGCATCCGGAAGGATGGGAGATAAAGGGAAGTTCAACGGACTTTGACGGTGATGTATGGTATAAGACGCTTAACAAGGCACTTCATATGGATGAGCTTATAACAAGACATGGAACTATCATGGATAAGTATGACCCTGAGAAAAAAGTAGGAATGTGTGTTGATGAGTGGGGGGCATGGTACACTTGTGAGCCTGGAACAAATCCGGGATTTTTGTATCAGCAGAACACTGTAAGGGATGCCCTTATCGCAGGAATTACGCTTAATATATTTAATAAGCACAGTGACAGGGTAAAGATAGCAGCACTTGCACAGATGGTAAATGTACTCCAGTCAGTGCTTCTTACAGAGGGCGACAAGATGATAAAGACACCTACATATCATGTAATGCATATGTATAGACATCATCAGGGAGCAAAACTTCTTGAGAGCAGTGTGACAGGAATAGACGAGATTGGTCCTGATGAGTGGAAGGTGCCAAAAGTAACAGAGTCAGTATCAAAAGATAAAGACGGAGTTATCACTATCACACTCAACAACCTCTCAATAGAAGCGGCAGAGGAAGTGGAGATACAGCTTTCAAACGGTGAGTACAAAGTGGCAGAGTCACGCATAGTAACAAACAGTGATATGCACGCTCACAATACATTTGAAGCACCTGAGGAAGTAGTAGAAAAAGACTTTGCTGATTATGAAGTTAAAAACGGAAATATCGTAGCAAAGCTTCCGGCAAATTCGGTAGTAGAGATAAGAGTACAGAAATAAATTAAAAATAAACGAAATCAGGTCATGCCTCGCAGTAAACTGTGGGGCATGACTTGACTTATATAATGAGGGTTATTATGGCACATATATGTAAAAAATGTTTTCTTCGTGAAATGGCAGAAGAGGATGCAAAAATGATAGAAAAATATAAAAAAGGTATAAAAGAAACAGACCGTGTATCAGAGAAAAAATACGAGGAGAGGCTGGCTGTCTGCAAAGAATGTGATCTGCTTAATGCTGGGACTTGTGGTGCTTGCGGATGTTATGTAGAGCTTAGGGCTGCGGCGAAAGTGGGGAGATGTCCGCATAAATTTTGGTAGGGGACTTTTTCTTGGGGGAGTGACGACAAACAGGACTTATATATGTTTTTAGGCGGCACGCTTGCGCTATAACAAACACGCAGCGGTACTAACGCACCTAAATACGGTGCGCAAGTGCCGGCGAGTTTGAAATGCCGCTTGCCAAACATATATAAGTCCTGTTTATCTGTACATCGAGGTATGTAAAAGAAAAAATCAGAGGGTATATATATTTACACGCTCAGGGACGCAGTTCGTAAGTCCTTAGGTTATAAATATATATCCGGTACGGCTGTTTTTTATCTGATTTAAAGAAAAAAAGGAAGAGTATTATATGTGTTTGCCGGCGAGTTTAAAATGCCGTATTTTTTTTACGGTATAGCTTGAAAAAAAATACGCATAATAATATAATATTAAGAAAGAAAGGGTGTGTTTTTATGTTAAAAAAATTTAGTGTTGAAAACTTCAAAGGATTTGGAGAGAAGTTGGTTTTTGATATTGCTTCTCATAATAACTATAATTTTAATTCAAATATAATCGAAAAAGGATGTGTTACGAAAGGAATTGTATATGGCATAAATAGTTGTGGTAAGTCTAATCTTGGATTGGCGATTTTTGATATTATTACACATTTGACAGAAAAAGCGAAACTTTTGAGAAGTTATGATTTATATTTGAATATGAGTGGCAGAAAATCGTTTGCAGAGTTTGAATATATTTTTGGTTTTGATGGTCATGAGGTGATTTACAGGTATAAAAAAAATAAAGTAGATACACTTCAGGAGGAGCGTTTATTTATTGATGAGAGAGAAGTGATATACTATGATTATACTAGGAGAGAGGGATTTACCGTATTGGAGGGAGCAGCTACATTAAATGCGACTATCAAAAATGAGAGTCCTATATCAAGGGTGAAATATGTAAACAGTAATTCTATATTAGAAGATAATATAGAAAATAAAGTATTTAAAAAATTTATTGATTTTGTTGAACATATGTTACTGTTTTATTCTTTAGACAGCAGGGGATATGAGGGATTTACAGATGGCAGCAAAAATGTGTCGGAGGGAATTGTAGAAAGTGGAAAAGTAGATGAATTTCAGGAATTTTTAAAAGAGAATGGAATTATTTACAATTTATATGGTTGCGAGGTTGATGGAAGAAAAAGGATTTATTGTCATTTTGAAAATCAGGATGTAGATTTTTTTAAGATTGCGTCTACGGGAACCAGATCACTTGCACTTTTCTTCTATTGGTATATACAAATGCAAAGTGCTTCATTTGTGTTTATTGATGAGTTTGATGCATTTTATCATTTTGAATTGTCAGAGAATGTAGAGAAAATGTTAAGAGAAATCAAGCATGTGCAGATTTTTACGACAACGCATAATACAGATCTTATGAGTAATGATTTGCTGCGTCCTGATTGTTATTATATTTTAAAGGATAATAAGATAAAGGCAATATCAGATTTGACGGAGAAAGAATTAAGGTTTGCACATAATCTCCAAAAAATGTATAAGGCAGGTGCATTTAATGGAAAACAAGGACTATAAAGTATTCATAGTTGAAGGAAAGGCAAGGGAACCTCTTATAATTGATAATATATTAAAAGTTTTTTTCAAACAAGTTAAATTTAAGATTATTACACTTCCGGCAGGTCAGAATATATATATGCTTTGGAAAAAACTAAAAGAGGATGATTTTGATACAGATATTATTGAAGTGTTAAGAGAAGAAAATGAGGAACTAAAAGAGCAGCTTGCAGGACTGCAAAGAGATGATTTCTCTGAAATTTATCTTTTTTTTGATTATGATGGACATCAGAAAAATCTTGGTGAATTTGACAGTAAAGATGCGATTGAACAGATGCTTATCAGTTTTGATAATGAAACAGAGAACGGGAAGTTGTATATCAGCTATCCTATGGTAGAAGCACTTCGAGATTTTGAGGAAGGACAGTGCGGTAAAAAAGATAATTGTTTTATTGCTATAGAGAAAGGTGATGACTATAAAGCCATATCCGCAGCAAGATCGCATTATCAACAATTTGAGAAGTATGATTATCTGATATGGAAAGAGATAATCAATGTATTTGTAATGCGTATCTCCTGTCTTATAAATTGCAAAGAGATGATTTCTTATGAGAAGTATTTAGAAGATATAAATGCAGCTGAAATCTATAAACAAGAGGAAAATGAAATTTTAAGAAAAAGGGTGTTCATATTAAGTGCATTTCCGGAATTTTTGTTAGATTATTTTGGAGCAAAATTATGGAGGAGTTGTGTAAAATATATTGATGATTATAAAATGTGTTAGTCAGTGTGAATTTTTTAAAAGATGCATATAAAATATTTTTGATGATATGTTGCAGCAGATACTTTTATAAAATTCCAAATAATAATTATTACAGCAAAGCCGTGTGAGAGAATTATTAAAAATCATTCTCCCACACGGCTTTTATATATTGATATAAAGCTATATTATTTTTTTGATATTACGCTCAAATATTTATATATTATTCAAAGGTTTAGCAAAATCTCCTGAGCCATGTGTACATTTCTCCGGCACCTCTGTTGCCCCAGTTTGCATAAGGTACATATGTTATCTCTTTATAGCCAAGCTCTGCAGGTGTATCTGAGTAGAGTGCTTTGTCGTCGTACTGTTCAGGATTTTTGATGGTCTTTCCGTGTGCTTTGATGACTGTTATTCCACCAAGTGTATTCTCATCCCAATATTCGCTTATCGGTTTTGTTATATCTACCATGATTGATGAAATGTTTTCTCCGTTGTCTACCTGTTCTGCACAGTAAACAAGAGGACCTTTTTTGATGGCTGCTTTGCCTGCATCTGCACGAACTTTTGGATTTGCATATACAAAGTGTGCCGGCATTTCAAAGTTTATCTCTATATCAGTTCCACGCCATGCTGATGCTATGTCAGCTTTTGACAGGACTGCATAACCGTTTTCAGTGCGGTAATCAGTTATGTCACTGCCGTTAATTTTTATTGTGAAATTATGTGCATATGAAGGTATTCTGATATAGAGTTTTTTGTTTGCCTCGGAGTTCTCAGTTTTTACGACTGCATCAGGAATATCTGATATTGATATGGAGATTTTTCCGTCAAATGGGAATTTTGTCTGTATATCAAGCTTTTTAAAGCCACCGAGTGCTGTTGTCTTATATTCACCGCCTGCAAACATATTTATAAAGAGTCCGTCATCACTCTGCATGAAAAGATATTCGCCTAGAGAACTCAATGTTCTTGCGATATTAGGAGGGCAGCACGCACAGCCGAACCATTTCTGTCGTACAGGTTTTACATGGTTTTTATCAGTTGCCGGAATACAGTTATCAGGCCATACTTCAAGCGGATTAACATAGAAGAAACTCTTTCCGTCCATTGCGATACCTGCAAGTACGGTATTCATAAGTGCGAGTTCCATTGTGTCTATATATTTACTGTCTCCGGTTATCTGAGCCATGCGGCGGCAGAAGAGAGCAAGTCCTATTGAAGCACAGCTTTCCGAATAGTTTGTATCGTTTGGAAGGTCATAATCCGTAGTAAAGCGTTCCATTACTCCTGAACTTCCGATGCCGCCTGTTATATACATTCTCTTGTTGATAATATTGTTGTAGAGGTTTTCGCAGGCTTCAAAGAGTGACTCATCCTGATATTTCTGTGCTATATCAGCCATTGCACAGTAGAGATATGTGGCTCTTACGGCGTGTCCTTCTGCTGTTTTCTGTTTTCTTACAGGAAGATGGTTCTGACCATATTCGTTAATGTAAGGATTTGGGTCGTGCCATACATCTATGAAATCCTCGTTTTTGCTTTCATTAAACAGATAATTAGGTTCTGTACCTCGTCTGTCTACAAAATCTTTTGCCATGTCTGAGTATTTATCATCCCCCGTGACATCGGCGAGTTTCATAAGTGCAAGTTCTATTTCTTCGTGCCCCGGAACTGCATTTTTATATTTTTCAGTGTGGAATACTTCGCAGATAAGGTCTGCGTTTTTCTTCAATATGTTTAAAAATTTATCTTTTCCGGTTACCTCATAATAAGCTATCGCAGCTTCTATAAAATGTCCTGTGGTGTAAAGTTCATGTCCCTCTTTGAGGTTACAATACTGCTTGCCCGGATGCAGGATAGAAAAGTGGGTATTGATATAACCATTTTCCTGCTGTGCTTTTCCTACAAGGTCTATTGCGTCATCAGCAAGTTTTTCAAGTGCCTCATTAGGTTCATAGGAGAGGGAGTAGGCAACGGCTTCAAGCCATTTGGCAAGGTCGGTATCCTGAAATACCCAGCCGTGAAATGTACCTTCTTTAAGTCCTGCAGCAACTTTAAAGTTGTCGATACAGTAGCTTGGCTCTGCGTCAGCTACTTCATCGTTGAGTGCTTTCCACTGGTAAGGGATGATTTCTTTAGTGACAAGTCTGGTGTATTTGTTCCAGAAAAAATCATCAACATTAAGTGCTTTTAATGGCAGTAAGTTTAATTTTTTTGTTCTCATACTATTCCTCGTTTCCGGAGCATATAAGCTCCATAAATCGTTAATGACATATGCTGACAGCTATGGTTCAGTCGGCATATGTAAATATTGTGCTTAATATTAAAAAGATGTGTAAAACATAAAAATGCTACATATTTTAATATACATTAAAGTAATTTAATTATATCTAAAAATAGATTGAAAGACAAGTGTAAAATGTTATATTTAGTGTATTTATTTCACCTTGACGAAAAATGTTGATAAGTGTACTTTTTTGTGAAAATGTAAAAATCGTAACAGTTCAGCCTTGCATTTAATAAATTCATAAACCTGCCAGCGAGCTGTCAGCCACTGCTATGCAGCTTAAGTTTATTTCATTTATAAATGAAAGGCTATTCTACCCAAAAAAGATAATAAACAATAAAATAAGCAAGCTTCTTTATTGCCAATTATCTTTTTTGTGCTGAACTGTTACTGAAAATCTAAAACATTTTAGTTTTTGTTTGACTAATTTCAGTTTATTATGTATAATGTTTATGAAAAATGTTATATAATTTATGTAAAAAATTGAATTTTTTTGTTAAAAACATTAAAAAATAGTCATATAATACATTGACTATTTTAGGCGTATATAAAATAAAAATGTAAGAGAATCATATAAAAAGAGTTGTTTTGTTATTTTGAGATGCGTAAGTTAGTGGTAAAATATTTTTTGCCTCTAATTTAATTTTATAAAAGATATCTAAGGGAAAAGAGGTTGAAAAATTGTTACATATAACATCATTGGACGACGGAATAGAAATATTCAAAGCACTTGGCTCCGATGTCAGAATACAGATATTAAATATATTGCTCGAAAACAGCAATATGAGTATGAAAGATCTGGCAGCAAGGCTGAATATAACAAATGGAGCACTTACGGGACATATCAAAAAACTTGAGAGCTGTGGACTTATTACAACATCGGCAGAGTCGGTAGTGCATGGCAATCAGAAGATATGCTCAGTTCACTGGGACAGGATAATAATTGACCTTGAAAAACAGGTTGAGGATGAGAATGTTTATAACACGGAAGTAAAGATAGGTCATTATTCAAACTATGATATTACACCTACATGTGGTCTTGCATCAAGCAAGGCGCTTATCGGCGAGGTTGATGATGCAAGGTACTTTGAGCATCCTGACAGATACAATGCTGAGATACTCTGGTTTACAAATGGTTTTGTAGAGTATGTTATTCCAAATTTTATTCCTGGATTTCAGAAGATTACACAGATATCAATCACAATGGAGCTTAGTTCAGAAGCACCGGGAGTAAACAGTGACTGGCCGTCTGACATAGAGTTTTATCTTAATGATAAACCGCTGGGATGCTGGACATCACCTGGAGATTTTGGTGATGTTAAAGGTCTTTTCACACCGACATGGTGGCCTGAAAACTGGAATCAGTACGGACTTTTAAAACTTCTTGTTATAAACAGAAAAGGCACATTTATAGATGGTCTTAAGATTTCAGATGTTACGATAAATGATTTTAATCTTGATTACAGAAGCAATATAAGATTTAAACTTGGTGTGGATGAAAATGCCACGCATAAGGGCGGTCTTACATTGTTTGGAAAGTCATTTGGAAATTATGGTCAGGATATTAATGTAGCCATCAGCTATACACCTATGACAGAGGATGAGATTTAAATATAACATAAAAATAAAACAGAACTGTTTAACAGTTCTGTTTTATTTGTTTTTTGCTGCAATAAAAAATCCCGCGGAATTGTACTGTTTCTAAAATTCCGTGGGATTAAATCATATTAATATGGCAGTTTGTCCGGTCGGACAATAGTGACAGCAGGAGTAAAACAAGCGTTTTGCTCTTTTTTATTGGCTGAACTTTAATAGCTGATTACTTAACTGTTACTTTATATGTAACCTTGTATTTGCCCATCTTTGCTGTTATAACAGCTTTACCTTTCTTCTTTGCAATAACTTTACCTGAATTATTAACTGCAAGTACGGCAGGTTTGTTTGATGACCATTTCACATTTGATAACTTAACACCATAGCCTTTTACTTTGAATTTAGCTGTTTTCTTTACTTTAAGAGAAGCTTTTTTGCTTGTGAACTTGATATAAGCTTTCTTGACTGTAAATGTTTTTGTGAGTGTCTTTGTCTTGTCACCTGAAGTTATTGTTGCAGTAACAGTAGTAGTACCGGCTTTTTTAGCTGTGAGAATACCATTTGCTGTTTCAGCAACACCCGGATTTGAAGAGGTGTATGTAACTTCTTTTGTAATGCTTGGTGATGCTGAAACAGAAAGCTTAGCTGTTTTACCGGTATTTCCGCCTGCATAGAGAGTAGTTGCTGATGCATTAAACTTCAATGTCGGATATGCAGCAGATTCTTCTTTATATTTTTCTTTTATGTTTTTGTCAGAAAGTGCAGTTGAATAAAATTCAATATTGTCAAACTGTGCGTTCTGTACATCTTCAAGGTACGACATAATACCGCTTCCTATACGGACATCATCAATATCGGATAATTTGTTATCTGAAAGTGCTTCTGAAAGAGAAACTTCCTGATTTGCACTTAAATCACCGTCAATATATGTTTTAACACCATCTTTAGAGACTGTATAAACAACATGACTCCATCTGCCTGAGATAAATGATGTCTGGTAACTTCCTTTTGCTGTTCTTTCCAAGCTTGCAAAGTCTGCGTAAACGCTTGAATGGAGTGCCGTGTATGGATAGCAGTTACGGTTCTTTGATGATTTTGCTTCAAATAATGCAGTTTCATCTGTAGTTTCCGAATTGACTTTTACCCACATTCCAACAGTAAAACCTGATTCATCAATGTTTTTAAATAGGTCGGAAGGAAGTGATAAATAGTTTTCATCACTCTTTGTATTCTTTATAGTAAGAACATTTCCGTACCAGTTATCTTTGCTTACTTTTGCATTGCCGATGAGTGTTGCGGCAGCACTATTTTTTCCGCTGTTTGCTACTGATTTTTCACTTACGGATTCAAAGTCATATTTATAATCAGGTATAAGGGATGATGCAAGAACTGTCGTTTTGTATGTTTTTGTAACAGTTTCATTTCCTGATTTTATAGTGGCAGTGAGTGTAACTTCAGTATCAGTTTCAGGTCTTGTAACTTTTCCGTCATTTGCGATAATGTCAGTATTGCTTGAAGACCATGTGATAGTTGAGCTATTAAATCCTTCAGTAGGAAGTGTGATGTCAGAAGTTGTCTTTGATGTTACAGGATGGTCTGCATCAAGGTTTCCTGCTGCTCTTTCAAGGATTTCTTTGTCCGTGTACTTATAAGCATCTTTTCTTACGCCCCAGACAGACTGGTTGTTTGTTCCGATTGCAGTAAATGTCATAACTTTTTTGCAATCAGATGATTCATCATGCTGAAGGAAGAATACACCGCTGTAAGTTACTTTGTTTATAACAGCGTTCATATAATATGTGCCGTCTTTTGATGTCCATGTACCTGTTACATCACCTGAAATGGTACCGTCTGCATTTAACTTTATCGACTGGGTCTTAGCAGTTGCAACACCCGATTTACCGTGGTTTACAAATTCGTATTCGCCGACTATATCATCTTTGGCATAACCTGTCTCTGAAATCTTATCACCTTTGTTTTCAAAAGGAGCAGTAACAGGCCAGCCTTCTTCATTCTGGAACTGCTGGTGAACTCTTAATTCGTGATAATCATCGCTGTCAGAAAATCTTGTGTGGTAGATAAGATACATCTGACCGTCATCATCTATCATTGCTGAGTTGTGCCCCTCGGCTTTGTAATACTTATCAAGGCATGAGAACTTGTATGTTCCCATAACTTTTATACCTACATCATTGTGGTCTTTGCCGTCTGATACATACATATTTGCGTTATTGCCTGCTGCATCGACGAAAGGTCCGTCAGGATTTTTTGAGCGGAAAAGTCTCATGTTATATCCGCCGTCAACACCAAGCCAGTCATATGACATATATAAATAGAAGTAATCCGTTTTTTTATCGTAGAGTATGAAAGGACCCTCACCTGAAGTTGCCTTACCGCCGGCAATTCTTGTACCGAAATACTGGTCTACCTGAAGTCCGTCATCTCTTGTATATGTCTTGCCGGGATATTTTGCCTTGCCGGTAGCAGGGTCAATCTCAAGTGTGAATATACCGCCTGACCATGAACCGTAAGTCATCCACATCTTTCCAGATTTATCATAGTAGATTTCAGGATCGATTGCATTAGGAGCATAAGAATTGTTATAAGAGTCTCCTGATGACCATGTTGTATCATATTTTTCAATCTGACCGCTCTTTATAAGGTCCGGAATATTTGTATTTGTATAACTTGTATCTTTAGAACCCTCGAAAGCCGGTTTATTCTTTGTGAAACCTGAGTAGATAAGAGTATCGACACAAGTGAAAGGTCCCTCAATGCTCTGTGAGACACCAAAAGCAATGACTGAACGAACTGCTGTTGAACTTGTGCAGAAGTAGATCATATAAGCACCTTTTGTACCGTCAGTGTTTACATAATCAGGATTCCAGAAAACATCAGGAGCCCATACATTATAAAAAGAAGCATCTTCATCATGGTCACCTGCCCACTTAAATGGCTTTTTAAGGTTTTCAGGCATATTTCCGAAAACAAAGTTGTTTGTTGCACTGGTTGAATCACCTGCATTAAGATCGTTTGAAAGCTTTGTCCAGTTTACAAGGTCAGTTGATTTTGCTGCAGCAGTGTGTGAACCATATACATAATATATACCGTCACTTGATTTTGTGATAGATGGGTCATGCACGGAAACTCTCGTAGGAGAAGTCGTTACATGAGTTACGCTTGCAGCTTTTGCAACAGATTCATTATTAAATAAGGAAAGACTTGGTAATGAAGTCGTTGCAGTTGACAAAGCAAGTGCTGTCGAAAGTACGATGGCACCAGCCCGCTTAAAGTTTTTCTTCATAGTGTTACCTCCGAAAATTTGTTTTTTGTTTATAGTTATTTCATATAAAAGAATAACATATTATATACTAATTTACAACAAAAATACTATTTTATTTTGAAAAAAACTAAAATAATTGTGTCAAAAATATGTAAAATGCATAAAAAACCTAAAAAAATCCATCTTTTATATTGCAAGTTTTGCATAAATTGTATATAATATTAAACAAATTATAAAATAATTTTTGTTTTACTAAAAATTATAAAATAACAAATTTCTTGGGAGGAGAAAACAGTATGAGAAAGACAAAATTATTTGCAAGCATACTTGCACTCAGCCTTGTTGCTACATCTGTTCCTGCAATCAATAGTTTTTCAGGTTCAGACAAAGCAGAGGCATCTGAGACGGAAGTGTCTGTAACATCAGGCAGCAGTATAGTTAAAGAACCGCTCGGAGAGGGTGAAGTTGAAGTGGCAAAGAGCCGGTACACAAATCCTATCGGCGGATACGACAACAATGGCAAACTTACATATGGCGGTGACCCGGCAGCTATGGTAGATGGAGATACGGTCTATCTTTATACGGGACATGATGTTGCTACGGGAGATTCATATGTAATTGACGGTTGGATTTGCTACTCTACAAAGGATTTGCTTAACTGGAAATATGAGGGCGAGATAATGAGTTCCAAAGATATTTCATGGGCAAATGTTGCTGACTCAGCATGGGCAGCTCAGACTGTTAAGCACAATGGGAAATATTATTTCTACTATTGTACATGGGACAAGACAGCAAAGGCAAGCAGCAAGATTAAAGCAGGTGAGCAGTCAATCGGTGTTGCCGTATCAGACAGCCCTACTGGTCCGTTTAAAGATTTAGGAAAGCCTATTGTAAGCGGCGAAGTTACTGATTTCGGAACTGAGTCAAGCGAGTGGAATGATATAGACCCTACGGTATGGATTGAGAAAGATGACAAGGGCGAGGAGCACCGTTATCTTGCATGGGGAAATGGAAACTATTATATCTGTGAGTTAAATGATGATATGATTTCGGTAAAAGACCAGAATGGTGACGGAAAGATTACAGGTGGAACATCAACAAAGACCGCTGATGTTATCCAGAAAACATCAGTTACTTCATATACTGAAGCACCATGGCTTTACAGAAGACAGGATGCAAATGGCAATTACTATGGACAGTATTATCTCTTCTATGCTTCAGGATGGAGAGAGGGAATGTCATATGCAACCACCGATGATTTATTAAATGGCGAGTGGTCAGAGGGAAAAGAAATCGCAAGACCAAATGTCACATCAAACACAAATCATATGGCAGTTATCGATTTTAAGGGAAAGACATATTTTATCTATCACAATGGTGCACTTGCAGGTGGAAACGGATACCGCAGAGTTGCAAATATCACTGAACTTAAGTTTAATGAAGACGGAAGTATTGATGAAGTACCTGAGACAACAGCAGGCATAGCAGGAACTACTACAAAGATTTACACAAAGGCGGGTGCAGGTGTTCTTGCACATGAAAATTTCCTTAATTCATTTGATGATGCAGATTATCCTTATGAAAATGTTTATGTAGGTGCTATGGGATATTCTGATGTAAAAGATGCACAGTGGGTACTCACAGACGGTAAGTCTGACAAGACAAAACCTGCATATGTGTCAATCCAGTCTGAAAATAAGTCAGGACTTTATCTTACTGTAAATGATAATGGTAAGGTTACACTTAACCAGGATTCAACCGGTACTGATGAGATGGCAAAAAGACAGACATTCAGAAGTGTAAAGGCACTTGACGGCTCTGAGGACGGAGTTTCATTTGAGAGTGTTTACAAGCCGGGACAGTATCTTACAATAGTAAATAATGCACTTAAGATAACAGACGGCACAGACAAGGCAGCTGCAACATTTGTTGTAGGTGAGAACAGTGAAACACCGGTACTTCGTGGTATCAGCCTTACGGCAGGAACAAATGTCATAACACAGGGACAGAAGATAAGTAAGATTAATTTCTCAAATGTAAAGGCAATCTACTCTGATGAGACACAGAAAACATTGGCTGCATCTGATTACAAAGTTGACTATTCAAAAGTCAATGTAAATAAAACAGGAACGCAGTATGCAACTGTATCTTATACAGAGGGTGACATCACAAAGACTGTTTCAGTGGGTGTGACAGTAATGCCAAAACTTAAAGCTGTTACAAGTCTTAAAGCAAAAGTAACAAAGAAGAAAAAAGCTAAAAAGGCGAAAGTCGTACTTTCATGGAACTATTCATCAAAAGTAACAGGATATGAAGTATATTATAAGACAAGCAAAAACGGTAAGTTTAAATATGCTACGGAAGTAACAGGCAAGAAGTGCACTGTATCAGAAGAGACAACATTTAAGGCAGGAAAGACTTACTGGGTAGCTGTCAAAGCCTACAGAGAGTATAACGGAAAGACACTTACGGGACCTGTCAAATCAATCAAAATAAAGATTAAGAAATAAAAAAGATAAAGCAGATATTTTGTTTTAGTATAAGCTGCCTGATAATGCGGTGGTTTTAAGCATGATTTGTCTTGTATATGACAAATTATTTATTCGTAAAATACTTTATGAATAAATATACAAAAAAAGTTATATTTACGAATTGTTAATAAATTAGTCATAAACTGTTGACAAAATAGGCGGCTAATGCTAAAATAATTTACAAATCAATAAAACATATTCTTTTATTAAAGGGAGGAATAAAACAATGTATAAGAAATTATTAAGCGGAGTTTTAGCAGCAGCTATGGTTGTTGGAGGAGCAGCTTATGCAGCACAGCCACAGACAGCAGCAGATGCAGCATCAGCTCCAAAGCCAAAGTACACATTCAGCATGAATGGTGCAAGCAAAAAAGTAGTAGGAGTTGCACGTAAAGGTGATACAGCAAGTGGTGGAACAGGAAAGACAAAGACAGGTGTTTTACCTACGGCAAACAAGAAAGCAAAGCTTCAGTATAAGAAAGGTAAACATGGAAAGGCTCTTTACATCTCAAGAACAGTAGGTGGAAAGGCAGCTTCTATGGGTGCTGAGCTTAAAGGTGTTAAGCTTGGAAAGGGTTCTTGGACAGTTTCATTCTGGGTTAAACCTGAGACAGACCTTTCAAACTTCATGGCTATGTTCTTCACAGGAAGCCATATTACAGATCCTAAGAACACAAAGTGGCTTTCAATTACAAAGGATTCATGGCTTGATAACAAGTCTAACTCTCCTACAATCTGGTCACACAGTGTATCAAATGGAAAGAATGATCAGTTCCCATGGTATGGTCACCAGGATAAAAAAGGTAAGTGGACAGCAGACCTTGCAGTATCAAAAGGAAAATGGACACACATCACACTCGTTGTAAATACAAAGAAGACTTCTTGGGATAAGAAGGGTTATTGTGAGTATGGTAAAAAGGGTGAAAAGACATATGTTAAATCTTACCATGCTTGGACATATGTAAACGGAAAACTTTTCGGAAACGGAACAGTTGCAAAGGGAACTATGTCAAACTCTAACAAGTTCTTCCTCGGACTTAATGCTTGGGATACAGGATTCAAGGGATACATCGATGATGTTAAACTTTGGAACAAAGCACTTTCTCCAAAGCAGGTTAAAGCTATCGCTAAATAATTAAATCAAAGTTTGATTACAGATAGTTTAGTATAAACTGTATATAAAACAGTTACATATGCGTAGTGAAATTGTAAAAATTTCACTACGCATTTTTGCTGTGTTAATAAAAATTGTGCAAAATATGAAAAAAATATATGAAATATTTTATTTTTATGTTGACTTTTTGTGATATCTATGTTATTATAATAAAAACTAAAATAGTTTACGAAAACTTTAATGAATTAAAATCGAGAGGAGAATTAGACATGAGAAAGAAAATTTTAGCAATCGCACTTGCAACAACAATGGCATTTTCAACAGCAGTAGTTGCTGTACCAGCAAACAAGAATGTAGCAGAAGCGGCAGTTGGTGATGCAACAGTTAAGGATCTTGATATTGGAGATGCATTTACAGCAAATACAGGTGATGAAGATGTTAGCGGAAACTTCCAGCTTGTATATAAATTTACAAACAAATCAGTTGGAACAAACAACTGGGACAATTACATTGTAGAAATTTTTGACGGAGCAGGACAGTACATTTCAACTCGTGCAGATAACTTTGGATGGTTTGCAGGAACATGGCTTGATGATGGCTCAACTATGGAGTGGGGCGATGGTGCTGCTGATTGGAATACATACCTTGAAGTTATGAAAGATGCTTCGGTTACAGTAACAGTAAAGAGAGTTGGCTCAAAAATTACTATCACAAACAAGATTGTAAGCAATGCAGATTCATCAAAATCTTATAAATTCGTAGCAAATTGTGATGTTCCTAATGCAGCAGATGCACTTAAGGTTCATCTTACAGGTGAAAAAGTTGGACTTTCTGGTATAACTACAGAGTATAAAAAGGTATCAGCATCAAGCAATTCAAACAGTTCATCATCTTCTAAGAAGAAGTCAATGTCTGTAAAGAAAGTTACAGCAAAGGCAGGAAAAAAGGTTGTTAAAGGAACTGTTTCAGTTGCAAAAGCAAAAGTAAAAGTTACAGTTGGAAAAGATAAAGCTAAAACAGCTAAAGTAAGTGGAAAGAATTTCACATTGAAGGTTTCTTCTAAACTTAAGAAGAACACAAAGATTACTGTAAAGGTTACAAAGTCTGGTTATAAGACAGTAACAAAGACAGTAAAGGTTAAATAGGTTATAAGTTTATATTTGTAACATAAATTTTCTCATTTATTATCCAAAATAGAGAGTCGGTTATGCCGGCTCTCTATTTTGTTGTAAAATACTATTCAAGTGTTTTATTTGATAAGTTTTGTTCATTAAGCAAGAAAGTGTTTGACTTCATGTCATATGGGAAATATAATGGTTGATGTCTAAGTAAGGAGCGTCTTACTAAAGTTATATATGATTAACTTTAAAGATATTTATCATGAACGGACAAAACATTTATTTTACAAATACACATGATAGGAGACAGCAACGATGAGGAAACTTATTAAGAAAAGCATGGCAGTCGCATTGTCAACGGCAATGGTTGTCACACTGGGATATGCAGCAGACATTAAAACAAAGGCAGCAGATGATTATACATATCTTTATGCCGGACTTACATGGGATCAGTATTGGGATGCAGAGGATATTTACCTGCAGAGTACAAAGAGTATGACTGATGCAAACACTGAGGCTGATGCAAGAGGAGAGTTGGATAAAGGTGCTTTTGATGCTGTTTCAAGAGCAACTACAAATCATGGACTTCATAGAGGGAGTTATCAGTGTGATACTGTTATCTATGGTGAAGATGGAAGTGAGTTTAATGTATCTCATTGGTCAGCAGATGGAAAAACACTTTATCTCACAGACGGAACAAGTGTATCATACAGCAAAGGAACTATCACAAAGGCTGACGGTTCACAGACAAAATTAAAAGAATACAAAGTTACAGGTCTTAAATATGTTCCTGTTGCCGTAAAGACATCTGAACTTTCTGATTTTAAGAAAATCTATAAAGTTGTTGAAAATGACGGTGAACTTGCAGGTGGTTACAGTGAGATGAATCTTTCAGCTTATGACCTTAAAGCAGATGTTACTGCAAATACAAACGGTCTTAAGACTGCGGCAGAGCAGAAAGACGGAACATTTAAGTTTAGTGCAAGAAAGACGGGAAATGATTCTGGTATAAAGGATGAGACACTTGCAAAAGCTTCAAAGCTGAAAACTCAGGTTCAGAAAGCAAATGGAAGTTATGGTGAATTTTTAAGAGTAGACTTAAACAATGCAGATGATGCAGATACATCAAAAGGCGAGGGTTATGGTGCACTCGGTGCAAAGATGCAGGCTGTAAAGTGGACATATTATGGAAATGACTCTACACGCAAAAATGCACTTGCAGCATTTGGTACAAAATTTGCGGCAGACAACTGGATGCACAAAGCAATGGGTATTCAGCTTGGTCTTACAGATTCATATAGAGCAGCACTTCCGGGTGGAACAGACGGAACAGGCTATTGGAGTATTACAGTCTATGCACTTGGTTTTGAGGACACAACAGTTGATTTTGAAGTGACAGAGGACAATATCGTTGACACGGTTACAACTACTGAAAATGCCGACACAAGCAAGCTTGAAGCACTTGTTAAAGATGCTAAGACATTAAAAGAAGCTGATTACACGGCGGACAGTTGGAAGAATTTTGCAGGAGAGCTTGAAGAAGCAGAGGAAGAACTTGCAAAAACAGCTCATTATCAGGCGGTTGTAGATGAAGCTTACAATCATTTAAGCGACGCAATGAAAAATCTTGTAAAAGCTGTAAAGACACCGAAAACACCAACAGGCGTAAAGGTAAAAGCTAAAAAAACAAAAGCGGTAGTAAGCTGGAAAAAATCAGCTAATGCAGCAAGTTATCAGGTGCAGTATTCACTTACAAAAAACTTTAAAAAGTCAACAACAAAGACTACAAAGAAAACAACATTGACAGTAAACGGATTAAAATCAGGTAAAAAATATTTTGTAAGAGTAAAAGCTGTAGGAAGTGGAAAAACAGCAAGTAAATGGTCTGCCGTAAAGAATGTGAAAGTTAAATAGTTTAGCAAATATTTATAAACAATAAACAAAAGGAAGGTATTATATATGGTGCGATAGTGTCGCATCATGGTGAGCCTTCCGTTTTGTGCGTTATACAGGGGTATGGAAAATATTGCCTGAAAAAATAAAAATGGATAGAAAGAAAATAAAGCCTATTGCATAGAGTGATAATTGGTGTATGGAGATTTGATTGGTGCAAATGTGTGTGAATATGATGTATTTGTGAATTATAAAATAGAGATTGTTTGGAAGTGAGGAAGAGATTTGAAAGATAAGATTACGGAAAAGAATAATATTGAGGATACAGATAGAAATATAGAAAAAAATATCATTAAAGATAAGGCTATAGAAAAGAATAATGTTGAAGATACGGGAAATGCTGTTGCAAAAAATATAACAGGAGAAGATAAGGTTTTTGAAAAGATAAAAATATCAAAAAATCTTACCCAAAATCTGAAAATGCTGATTTTTATTATTCCATCAATAGTGATAGCCGGATTTTCACTTCGTGGAATATATGTTGCAAATAATGACCTTGCACATTACAGGAAAATTGAGAAAAATATTTTAGCGGATATATCTGGCGGAAATGATGATACTAAGCAGAAATCAGAGGATAAAGCGGATACTGATAAAACAGATACAAAGTCAAGCGATACAGATACAAAGACAAAAGTAACGGCTGTTGCTGATACAAAGAAAAAGAGCGGGAAACCTGCTGATGGAGAATTTAGCGGTGAGAGTATCTGTGAAAAATTCGGCTATACGGTAAGTCTGAAGGTGAGGTTTAAAAATGGGGAGACAGTTGCGGTTTATGGGATGAAAATGTCAGGCAATACGGACAGTGCAAATAATGCATTTATGAATAATGCATGGAGCGGCATGGTAAACAGGCTTGTAGGAAAAAATGTGTCTGATGCAGATGCGGTATCGGGGGCTACATATTCGTCAAAAGCAATTATCAATGCATATATGGATGCTTATAATAAGGCAGTTGCAAAGGCAGATGGAAAGACGATAAGGAAAACTGTATTAAAAAAGACTACCATGCCTGTTTCGACAAAAAAGCCTGTGGCAATAAAAGTTGATAAAAAGAAAAAAGTGCCAAAAAGCAGTATAGCAGACGGAAATTACAAAGTCAGTGCGGTATGTGAGCCTGATGAAAATGAAGATTTTGAAAAATATTCACTTAGTGCGGTTGTGAAATTTTCAAAAGGAAAATGCGTAGAGATAGCTGATTTTTTATCAACAGCCGAAGCAAACAAGAATTATTACATGAGAGCGGCGAATGGAGCATCAGGATCAAAGGGTGTTGTCGGGCAGATAATAAACAGGCAGTCATCAGATGGGATAAGTGCGGTATCGGGAGCTACCTGTTCCTCAAAAACAATAGTGAACCTGTATCTGAAAGCACTTAATAAGGCGGCAAAAAAAGGAGGGATAAAACCGCAGAAAATTCCCGCTCCTTCAAAAATTCCGGTTGAAGTACCTGCACCGACAGATACGGCAGTACCATCAAATACAGGAAATCCTCTACAGACAGATGTGCCGGCTTCTTCAAAGCCTCTAACATCTTCTGAACCTATGACAAGCAGTACGCCGCAGGATACGACTTCACCTGAGCCGTCAATTCTGCTTAGAAGCGGTACATATTCTAAAGTGGCAACGGTATATCCTGATGAGTCAAAAGCATTTGAGGAATATACGATTTCGGCAGATTTGTTATTTAATGACAATCACTTTGCTGGATTTTCAAATGTGGTTCTTTCAGATGAGACAAACCGATTTTATTATAATAAATCGGTAAACGGAACAAAGAAAATTCCGGGACTTCTGACTCAGATAAATGCGGCACTAAATGGCGAGCTTGATGCGGTGTCAGGTGCGACCTGCACATCCAAAACTCTTATAGGTATGTATCGTGAGGCATTTGATGAAGCTGTTATAAAATAAATGTTGTAAAAATGCAATAGCAATACAGGTATAAACGGGGCGGAAAGACAAAAAGACGGATATTTAGAAAGAGTTTGATAAATAAAAAGGCGGTAAACTGATGAGAGTTTTTATTATAAAAAGCGTTAATCTGTTGATTGTTGCAGGGATAATAGCTTTATACTGCATCAATGTGCGCAAAGTCGGTGAGGAGAAAAAATCAATAGCCGAAAAAACAGATAAAAAAGAAGTTGCAAGTGATGATGGTAATAACATTTATTTTGCTGATGACGGTATTTATGAGGGCAGCGGTGACGGATTTGGCGGAAAGATAAAAGTCCGTCTTACCGTAAAGGACAATAAGCTTGAAAAAGTAGAGATATTATCGGCTGAAAACGAGACGAAAGATTATCTTGAGTCGGCAAAAAAAATACTTGATGATGCCATTGATAAACAGTCGGTTGATGTTGATACGGTATCGGGAGCGACATTGTCGTCAAACGGTATAATAAGTGCGATGAAAGATGCCATAAAAAACGGAAAGGTAAAAGTTTAGAAACAATGAATATTAAAGAAAAAATAAGGACTTTAAAGATTTTCAGGGTGATAGTCCAGATAATATTTTTTATATTTATGCCGTCACTTTTCTCACAGGCATTTGCAGGTGTGAAAGAAGCGGTGGCACTGATAGGAAAAGGCGAAAATCTCATATTATCTGATTTTGTGATAAAACTGTTGATATTATGTACTGTCACGATTATATTTGGGAGGATATTTTGTGGATTTGTCTGCTCATTCGGTGCTGTTGGAGACTGGTTTTATATGCTCTCAGAATTTATTCAGAAAAAGACGGGGAGAAAATTACCTGTCATACCGTCAAAATGGCAGGTTTACTTGCAAAAATTAAAATATATCGTGCTGATTTGTGTCATTGGATTTTGCTTTTTGGGAAAAGGGGAATATGTTACAAAATACAGTCCGTGGACGGTATTTTCTCTTATAACGAGCAGAAACTTTAAACTTGGTGCATACATTACCGGAGTTGTGCTGTTATTACTGATAGTAGTCGGAATGATGCTTAAGGAAAGATTTTTCTGTCAGTTTCTCTGCCCTCTTGGAGCAGTGTTTTCACTACTTCCAAAACTTCCGATATTTCATGTAAAGAAGAAAGGGCAGCAGTGCTTTGACCGTTGTAGTGCCTGTACAAACAGATGCCCCGTTCATTTGAAATATGATGAAGCAGATATAAGGGACGGAGAATGTATAAGCTGTGGCAGATGCTTTGTCGTGTGTCCGCACAGGATAAAGAAGAATAAGTAAGCGGTTGGCAGTAAGTGGGAGAGCAGTGAAAATCTAAAAGGATAAAAGTTATTTTGGCAGGGAAAGAAAACTCACAATTGCGAAAATGCAAAATATTATTTATATGCAGGAAAGCCGTAATTGTGAAATTATAAGAGAAAATGTTATAAGGCCGGGCAGAAAATTATAAAAATATGCATATATACCTGAAAAATGAATATTATTTATATGAAATAAAAGCACGGTGTTATGAGCAGGTGGCAGAGAAAATTGCGAATATCTGCTTAACAGTCAAGATAAAATGCTGCGAAATTCAAGTTCGTACAGTAATGTTGAAATTCATGTAATTATAAAATTATGATGCAAGGGGCAAAATACCTTTTGCCCCCAACATCAAAATTGTGGTAACAGTTCAGTCTTGCATTTCTTACATTCATAAACCTGCCAGCAAGCTGTCAGTCGCTGCTTTGCAGCTTTTGTTTATTTCATTTCAGAAATGAAAGGCTATTCTACCATAAAAAGGTACTTAACAATACAATGAACAAGCTCATTGTATTGCCAATTATCTTTTTATGGCTGAACTGTTACAGATTGTGGGATAATGTAAAAAATCTTGGAGGAAAAGTATGCTTAATTATATATGGGCATTTATGATTCTTGGGGGAATATCATACGGTCTTGCAAACGGAAAAGCACAGGCTTTGTCTGATGTTATAATAGAGAGTGCGGGCGAAGCAGTTTCATTATCAATAACAATGCTTGGGGTAATGGCAATGTGGTGTGGGATTATGGAAGTTGCAAGGCAGGCAGGTCTTATGGATAGAATGACGAAATTTTTATCACCTGTCGTTCATTTTCTGTTTCCTGATATTGACAGAAACCATGTTGTCAATGAATACATAACTGCCAATATGGTTGCAAATATGCTTGGACTAGGCTGGGCGGCAACACCAATGGGACTTAAGGCAATCAAAGAAATGGCAGAGATTGAGAGAGCAAGAATAAAAAAAGCTCATAAAGATATAAGTAAGATAAAGATGCGTGCCAGCAATGAAATGTGTACATTTCTTGTAATAAACATATCATCACTACAGTTAATACCCGTAAACATAATAGCCTACAGGAGTCAGTACGGAAGCGTAAATCCTGTAGGTATTGTTGTACCGGGACTGATAGCTACGGGAATAAGCACACTGGTGGCGGTAGTATTCTGTAAAACGGCGTCACACTTTAGAAAAAAAGAAGCTAAAAATGACTTGAAAAAATAAAACAAAGGTGGTATTATATCTAAAAATCGTGTACGCACACGAAAGTTTTAAATTATATTATTTATGGATAGAAAGTTATATTTGCGAAACTAGCTTTAACTGACTTATGTGCTGCTACGGATGACAATATAGCGAGAGCGTGCCAGCGGTATTATTTGTTATATCATGGCAATTAACACAACATAACAGTAGTTTCGCAAATACTTCGATAAGCAATTAAAAGAGGTGATATATATTTCATGTACAATTAAGGAACTTGCAAAAGCCTGCGGTGTTTCCGAGGGAACGGTTGACAGGGCGGTCAATAACAGGAGCGGCATCAGGGAGAGCACTAAGCAGCACATACTTGAAATGGCAGAGCAGATGGACTACAGACCAAATCATCTTGCCAAAAGTCTTGCAATCGGAAGTACAAAAACCATAGGGATTGTTTCGGTTGACCTTAGCAACAACTTTTTTGCACTTCTTGTTGAAAGCATAGAGCAGACGGCGAGGGAGCATGGTTATTTTGTAAATCTTGCATTGTCTCACAATGACCCTGAAAAAGAGATGGAAGCTATAAAGTATATGGCAGAACGCCGTGTTGACGGTATCATACTTTTTCCACTTGGCAAAGGCGTGGAGTTTAGTTCTTTTTTAAAGAAACTTGGGATTCCCATAGTTACCATATATAACAGGATAGAGTGTGATTTTGTCCATGTTGATGTTGACTGCCGTCAGATTATGAGAAATGTAGTTTCTTTTCTTGCACAAAAAGGATATAACGAAATGATATATATCGACCCGCATTTTGAAAAGATGAAATCAGGCGGCATCAATGTTTTTTCTATTGAACAGCGTCGTATTGGTTATCTTGAGGGACTGAAAGAGGAGATGCTCGGCGATGGTGAAATCCTTGAAGATATGGATGAAAGACAGCTTGTTGGGATAGCAAAAAGAAAAGACGGTATGAAAAAGGTCTTTATCTGCCGTAATGACACCCCGGCGGTCAGACTTATGACAATGTTTAGGGAAAATAATATCAGAGTGCCGGAGGATGTTGGTATTATAGGTTTTGATAATATTGCAATACTTGACAATATTTCACCGAGACTTACATCGGTTGACTGTAATATAAAGACAACGGGACGAAAGGCGACAATGAATCTTATCAGGATGATAAATGGTGAGAAAGATATAAAGGACTGCGTTGTCGGTTACAATATTGTTGAGGGTGAAACACTTTAAGGATGTTGGGATTTGCGAAACTAACTATATGTTATATCTGCACAATTTAATCAAGATTTATGATAGTTTCGCAAATACCTAAATATAATTAAAAATATAAGGAGGGTAGTGATTTACCCTCTTTATATAAGATTAAAATCGTGTACGCACACGAAAAAATATAAAAATTTATCTTATCATTAAATAGAAATGAAATAAGGAAAGGATTAAGAATGGATGCGATAAAATTTGGTTTTAAATACTGGAAAAAGTACATAGTGGCGGCAGTTGTCCTGCAGTTTGTGAGTTTTCTTGCAATTATTGCGGATTTGCTGATTCCGTTTGTGTCGGAGCTTTTTGTTGATTTTGTTATTATGGATAACGACAATAAGGCGAGTGGAGTTTTTGCATTTTTGATTGATGGAGATTACGGAAAAAGGCACAGTTTTGAATTGTTTTTTAATATTGCGATGGTGTTTGTCGGACTTCTTGTTTTCAGACTTGTTTTTATATATATCAAAAACACAATGTTTGAAAAGTATGCGTTGAAGTTTGAGACGGATTTACGAATTGTAACTTTTGATAAGCTGATGGAACTTGACAGCCAGACTGTATCTGAGTACAACACGGGTGAACTTTTAACTACGCTTCATACTGACACGATTATGATGAAAGACCTGTTTGGAAGAATTATTCCGGGAATGTTTGACAGTATGTTTGTCTTTGGTGCGTGTATAATACTGCTTACATCGATAAATAGTACACTGCTTATAATTCCGGTTATACTTGCACCATTTTTTGTTGTGGCACTTTTGAAATTTAGGAAAAAGGCTCAGAAAAATTACAGAGCCATAAGAACCAGCAACAGTAATATGAATCTTACCGTTCAGGAAAATATAGAGGCTGTCCGTCTTGTAAGGTCATTTACAAATGAGGGAAGAGAAAAAGAGAAGTTTGATAAATCAAATATGAACATGAAACAGTCATATATAAATCAGGTTAAGCTTTCGGCAGGTTTCGAGGTTATATTTAGTTCGATAAAACAGGCTGCTTATATTGGAACTATTGCATTATGTGCATTGCTTGTTATAAAGGGTGAGATGCTTGTAGGATTTCTGGTTGCAGCGTCAGGTTATGTCATGAAAATAATGGATCATGTATCACAGATAAACAATCTTCTCTTTCAGATGCAGCAGCAGATTGTTGCAGGTGATAAGATAATGAGGTTTATGGATTGTAAGACAAAGATTAAGGATGGCAAAAAAACTGCAAAAGATATAGATAAGCCTGATATAGAATTTGAAAATGTTACATTGGAACTTGGCGGGAAAAAGGTTCTTGACAATATAAATCTTTCGATTCCTTATGGCAAAAAGGTCGGTATTGTCGGAGCAACGGGAAGCGGAAAGAGTATTTTATTAAAATCAATAGTAAGGATAAATGATGTAAATGACGGTCAGATAAAAATGAACGGAACGAATGTTAAAGAGTATAAAACAGCAGAGCTTAGGGAAAAAATCTCATATGTTTTTCAGGATGCATTCTTATTTTCAAATACCATTGACAGTAATATTGCATTTGCAAACCCTGATGTTGATGAGAGCAGGGTGAGGGAATGTGCAAAAAGAGCAATGGCAGATGATTTTATAAATGAACTTTCTGACGGCTATCAGACGATAGTAGGTGAAAAAGGATTTGGTCTTTCAGGAGGTCAGAAACAGAGGGTTTCTATTGCCAGGGCAATGCTAAAGGATGCACCGGTATTTGTATTTGATGATTCAACAAGTGCACTTGATGCAGAGACAGAAAGAAAACTTCTTGAAAATTTGAGGACATATTATAAGGAAAGAACTATTCTTATAGCGGCACACAAAATGTCATCCGTTGTCGATTGTGACGAGATAATTTATCTCAGCAATGGAAAAATTGTTGAGAGGGGCACCTTTGATGAACTGATGGAGCTTGACGGACATTTTGCTGGTGTGTATAAGACGCAGATGGCAAAGCAGACGGTGGCATAAATGATATGCGAAACTTATGATTTGCTAAGAAGTTAGTATATTGAAAGTTTCGCAAATATTTTTGAGAAGATACCGAGAGTACATTTATAAGGTGACGGAGGAAATCATGGCTAAGAGGAATACATATTTTGAGGATGAGGTTGTTCATAAAAAAATTGACATTAAGCAGTTTGGCAGGATTTTAAAATATATAATGCCGTATAAGCACATATTTATCATTGTTTGTGTGCTTATGCTTGTTTCAGCGTGTACTGCATTGCTGCCGCCGATGCTGCTTAGATATGTTATAAATGATGTTGTTGTTGAAAAAAGTATGGCTAAGCTTTTTTATGTTGTGTGTGGTCTTGTTTTTCTGGCTGCGACGGATATAGGGCTTACTTATGCACAGCAGCGTATGATGGGACAGATGGGGCACAGTGTTATTGCGGATATGAGAAAGGATATTTTTTATAAATTGCAGGAACTTCCTTTTGAGTATTTTGACAACAGACCTGACGGAAAGATTGTTGTGCGTGTCACTGATTATATAAATGACCTTGCAAATTTCTTTACGAATTATGTCGTGATGTTTCTTGTCTATCTTGTAAAGATTGTCATTGTTACGATATTTATGCTCTCACTCAGTCCGGAGCTTACGATTATTGTCGTGTGTACGGTAGTTCCTATGATGGCTCTTGTGTTCTTGTTGAGATATAAGATAAGAAGGAGATTTGCATGGCACAGGGCGAAGCTTTCAAATCGTTCAGCTTTTCTTATCGAGACTATCATGGGCGAAAAGATAGTAAAGAATTATAACAGAGTTGAGAAAAATAAGTCGATTTATGAGGACTTGCATAATCAGAGTGTCAATGTATGGTGGGGAATTGTCAAATTAAATAACTTAAATACGCCGATTGTTGAAATATTCTGGAATATCGGGACACTTTGTCTTTACGGAGTTGCACTTTATCTTATATTAAATGGAAGCAGCCAGGTAGATGCAGGTACGGTTGTTGCGTTTATAAGCTATATGGGACTTTTCAGCGGACCACTCACACAGATAGCGATAATAATTCAGCAGATGGCACAGGTAAGCTCAAATCTTGAGCAGGTGTTTGATACGATTGATTACGAAGTGCAGATAAAAGATGAGGAGGGAGATGTATCGCTTGATAATGTAAAAGGTCAGGTTGATTTTGACAATGTGACTTTTTCATATGAGGATGATATAAACATTCTTGAGAATATGAACCTCCATGTAAAGCCCGGAGAGACGATAGCACTTGTAGGACCGACGGGTGCAGGAAAGACTACAATTATAAATCTTATAACAAGATTTTATGATGTGACCGGAGGTTCAGTAAAAATAGATGGAAATGATGTAAGAAAAGTAACATTGGAGTCACTTAGAGAGGAAGTCGGAGTGCTTATGCAGGATCCTTTCATATTTAAAGGGACTGTTATGGAGAATATAAGATACGGCAGACTTGATGCGACTGACGAGGAGTGCATAGCAGCCGCAAAATATATTTATGCCGATGAATTTATCGGGAGACTGCCACATGGATATGATGAGGAACTCGAAGAGAGAGGGGAGGGACTTTCAGCAGGAGAAAAACAGCTTATCAGCTTTGCGAGGATAATACTTAAAAATCCGTCAGTAATAATACTTGACGAAGCGACAAGTTCGATAGATACGGAAACTGAAAATATGATACAGAAAGCACTTGATGTTATACTGTCAGAAAAAACAGCATTCATAGTGGCACATAGGCTTTCGACGATAAGAAATGCGGACAGGATACTTTATATAGCTGACAAGGGAATTGCCGAGGAAGGAAATCATAGAGAACTTATGGAAAAAAGAGGTCTTTATTATCAATTAAATAGCAGCAGTTACATTAAATAATTAAAATAAAAAAGAGCTGATCTGAAAAAAAACGATAAAACAATTAAGATTGAAATAATGCTTGTAATGTGTTATATTAAAATCTGTTTGAAAAAATTTACTTTTTAAGATATGAGTGTGGAAATTTTTTTACACTCAGGATTTGTATCGGTGTATACTTGAAACAAATCCTAATATGCACAAAAGATAAGTGCAGAAACGGGGAGTATTATGAGTTTATATGGATTTAAAAGAAAACACGGACTTAGTTTTTCGGGTTTGGGAAGCAGTTCTAAAGGTAGCAGTTTTTTGAGATTTATTGCATCACATAAAATGGAGATTCTGATGTTTCTGCCTTTTTTTATCATGGATTTAAGTATCCGTATCATGGGATACAAAATAGATTTTTATCCGGCATATTATATTCAGCCAAATCTTTTTACAATAATATGGACAGGGCTGTTTATTGCATTAGCAAAATATCTTAAGGGGGTTATAGGAAAGATTTTTTACCTCCTTATGTTTATTATAAGTTTTGTGATGTTTCTGACTAATGCTGTATATTATTCTCTCACGAACTTTTATTTTAATTTTTCTCTGCTGGAGCTGGCAAGTGAGGGAAGTTCTTATATAGCTGATACTATAAAAAATACACCGGTTTATGTATATATTCTTGCAATTTTTATATTTGTACTTGCGATTGTGGCGGTAAAAAACATAAAAAAAGGTGAGTGTTTTCAGTGGAAAAAACTTTTAGCTGCAGTTGTAATATTTATATGTCTGCATCTGATTATCCCAGTTACAATGGGAAGCGGAAACAAAAATCTTAAGTGGAACAGCTTTAAAAAAGCAAGAAATGTTTATAATGAATTTAGTGATACAAATAAGAGTATGAAAGTTGCCGGACTTTATGAATATACTTTAAGAAATTTATATATAACTTTTTTAAAGCCAAAGGAAAAGATAAGTGACAGTGACAGAAAATTCCTTAAAAACATATATGAGGCGAAAGATGAGAAAAAGCCAAATAAATATACCGGTATGCTAAAAGGAAAGAATGTGATTTTTTTGCAGCTGGAGGGTATGGATGAATGGCTTCTGACAAAGAAGAACACACCAAATCTATATAAACTCAAGAATGAGTCCATTGATTTTACGGATCACTATTCTATTTATACCGGAGGTGGTTCGACTTTTAATTCAGAGTTTGCTGTGAATACAGGTTTTACGACACCTATTTCATATAATGAAAATGTATATACATTTAATAAGAATACATTCAATAATACCATGGCGAAACTGTTTAAAAAAGAGGGATATGCAGTCAATGCTTTTCATATGAACAGCAGTGAGTTTTATTCCAGAGGAATAAACTATAAGAGCTGGGGTTATGATAATTATTATGGTCTTAAGGATATACTTGACAGTAAAGATAAAAATGACCTTAGTTATGAGCTTGATAGAAAGCTTATTGAGAATAAAACTTTCTATAATAAAATGTTTAAAGGCAGTGAAAGATTTGTTGACTATATTATATCCTATACGCCACATACGCCATTTACGACTGAAAAGGAAGTTGGAAAGCTTGTAGCTGAGATGAAGTATGGAAAAGGAAAAATTCCAAAACTTTCTGAGGAGCAGGTGGCAGATCTTATGGTTGGTGAAACTGATTATATGGTTGGACTTCTGATGCAGGCTTTAAAGGATAATAATCTATATGATAATACAGTTATAGTGGCTTATGCAGATCATTATCTTTATACCATAAATGACAAGTCTGTGCTTGGTAAATACAAAGAAACTGATAATAATCTTATAAATCGTACACCATTTTTTATATGGAGCAGTGACATGAAAGCAGAAAAGATTGACAGGACAAATATGCAGATGAATATTTTGCCTACTGTACTAAATCTTTTTGGTATTGATTACAATAGTAACTATTATATAGGTAAGGATATTCTTTCAAATGACTATAGTCCGTTGGCTTTTTTCGCAGATTCAAGCTGGTATGATGGAAATGCGTATGTAGCTGATGGCAAGGTGACTAATGGTGTAGGAATATCTAAAGCTCAGATTGAGAAAAAGAGCAGTGTCGTGAGTGAACTTATTAAGAAGAATGATCTTACATTAAAATACGACTTTTTGAAAGATTATAAATAAAAAAGATACAAAAGTATTATGGAGTGGAGAGAATAATGAATATTACAAATGTGTTGTTAAGTGTTGGAATTATAGACGATATAGGACATTTTTTAGGCAATATTTATACTCCCAGCCTGTTTTTGTTTACGGCTATCGGGATGTTTATGAAAATATTGAGCATACATAATGTTCCATATATGATAATAGGGCTTTTCTGTACAAGAAAGTTTAAACCGGCTAAGAACAATCACAAATATGCGGTGCTTATTCCGGCTAGAAATGAGGAGCCTGTTATAGGAAATCTTATAAACAGCATAAAAAAGCAGGATTATCCGCAGGAGCTTTTAACGATTTTTGTCGTTGCTGACAACTGTACGGATAATACGGCAAAGATAGCACAAGAGCTTGGTGCAATCTGTTATGAGCATAATAATCCTGATGAGAGGACAAAGGGATTTGGTCTTAAGTATCTTTTTGAGCAGATTGAAAAAGATTATGGAATACAGTCATTTGAGGGGTATTTTATATTTGACTCTGACAATCTTTTAAAAAGAGATTATATATCAAGAATGAACGATTCATTTGATGCAGGGGAGAAGATAATCACATCATATAGAAGTACAAAAAATCTTACTGAGGGATGGATAGCATCGCTTTATGCAATTCATTGGCTTCGTTCGATAAGACAGCGTCACCGCACAAGATCATTTCTTCATCTTGCTACGAATATTCAGGGTACTGGATTTTTGTTCGCAAATGAGATAGTAAAGGACGGCTGGAAATATACATCACTTACAGAGGACAGATCACTGACAGCCGACTGCGTGGTAAATGGCTATGAGATTTCATATAACAACGATGCGATATTTTATGATGAGCAGCCTACAAGCTTAAAAGTTGCTTTGCGCCAGCGTTTAAGATGGGCTAAGGGACATCTTCAGGCATTTGGGGAAAGTGGCTGGGGATTATTTAAGAATATTTTTATAGATAAAAATACAAAGTGGGAAAAAGACGATACATGGTACAGATTTTTATGGCGTACCATAAGACACAGATTTATGTCGTTTGATACTTTTGCACAGCTTCTGCCCAAACAGATAGTTACCGCATTTAAATGGCTTTTTTGGAATTTATTTTTATTTCCTTTCACCATTTACAATGCGGGCGGACAGATGTATATATTCAGAAACGGTACATGGCTTTCAAAATTTGTCAGACAGTTCACGGGAAATGTTACCATAAATCTTGAACCGGGATGGAAGTCATATGCGATATGCGTTTTGCTTGTTATATGGATGAGAATTTTCTACAGAATAGGGATGTATCTTGCAAATATATGGATGGCAATATACATATTTATAATAGAAAGAAAACGAATCCAAAAAGTAGGTTTTTGGAAAAAAGTATTATATTGTCTTACATGGCCTATTTATGATGTGATAGAACGCTATGTAAAATACATAGCGCTCTTTAAGAAAGTCGAGTGGAAACCAATACCACACGAAAGTAAGATAACAATAGAAGATATTCAGGAAAATTAGTTCCGGAATGAAACAGTAAATTTGGGGACGAATCATTAGATTCAAGGACGAATCACTAGATTCAAGGACGAGTCATTAGATTCGAGGACGAATCGTTAGATTCGTCCTGTAATAGTGATGGTTGTTGTTCCAGGTGCTATACTCCAGGCTCCGGTTGCAGGATCTTGTGTGTATGTGGCAGCGGGAACTGTTATTTTACCGGCAGCAGTTTCAAAACTTCCTGTAGTGGCATCATATGTGTAGTTGCCTGTTTCAGCCCATGGTGCAGAGTTGTAAGTCACGGAAATATTGTTGAGAGCCGGTGTAAATACATCTGAGATACTAAGCAGATCCTCAGCAGCAGCGGCAGTATTGCCAAAGTTTTCTATTACAAAAGTATAAGTTATCTGACCGTTTTCTGTAATTGTTGTAGGTGAGAGGGATTTGTTTATACTTAAGTTTGTTCCATTTTCAGTAGAAATTGTTTCAGCAGCCGTAACAGGATTTGTAATATCATTGCCTGATATTGATACTGTGTTTGTAATCGTAGAGTCTGTTGACAAAGGAGCAAAGTTGTTTATTTTTGCATCATATATGATAGTAGTATTGCCGCCTGCGGGAACCGTTATATTTGAAAAAGCAAGTTCAGGAATGGTTGTGGCAGCAGGAGCCGCCTGTAAGACACCGTTTATATAGTATTTGACTGAACCCTCAATATAGTCAAGCGGTTTTAAAGTGAGGGCACCAAATGGGTAAGAACCAAGTGTATCAGTGATTGTAAGACCTGATATTGCTGCCTGACTTGAATTTAACAGACTAAGGACATAAGTTATGGTGCTGTTGGCGTTGTAAGTCGGTACAACGGCTGTTTTTGTTGCTGTTAAGGCTTCGATGATTTCTCCGGTAGTGATGTTTGAAACTGTTGATGTTCCATTGTGTGAAAGGGTAGCCTGATTAAAAAAGAGTGCCATAAATTTTCCTCCTGTATATAAATGAAATTAAAGAAGATATATTGCAAAAAGTTGTAATACTCTACTTTTAATAAGAATATATTCATGATTTTTTTGTGTGTTACATAAAACAGATTTTGATTGATTGTTTTTGTTATGTGGTGAAATGCATTTGAGATTTGCATTTTTGTTCGGCAATGAACTGTTACAAAAAAAGTTTAACAATATATAAAATACTATAGTTTTTTCTAAAAAATAATGTTAATATATGTATGTGATTAAAAGATTGAAGGAGATGTTTTCGTGTATGACAGATTGACCAGAAAAGATGTTGAAAAAATGCAGAAGGAGGTAGAAGAAAGAAAACTTGTTGTCAGAAAACAGGCACTTGAGGATGTTAAAGAGGCAAGAGCACAGGGAGACTTGAGTGAGAATTTTGAATACAAGGCAGCAAAGCAGTTCAAAAACAGAAATGAGAGTCGTATCAGGTATCTTGAAAAGATGATAAAAACTGCAAAGATTATTGAAGATGATTCTGATGAAAGTCAGGTCGGATTAAATGATTCTGTTACTATTTACATAGAAGAAGATGATATGGAAGAATGTTTTAAGATAGTAACGACTATAAGATCTGATGCGATAAACAATATGGTAAGCATTGAGTCCCCGATAGGAAGAAGTCTTATGAAGCACAAGGTTGGAGACAGAGTGTATATAAAAATAAATGATTCAGATGGTTATTATGCTGTTATCAGAAATATTGATAAGAGTGATGATGAATCAGAAAAAATAAGCAGTTATTAAGAGAAGACTATAGATAAGAACAGACTATAGAGAAAGAGGTAATATTATGAGTATAAAGTTTAGGAGTGTAAGGATTTATCTTGTGATTCCGGTATTGATACTTGGAATATGCAGTATGGTGTCACTTGCAATGACAGGTGTTTCACTAAGGAGTGTGAGTAATGTAAGCAAAAATATAGCTCAAAAGCAGATAAACAGTGTAAGCTGTCTTGATGCAGTCAAATCAAATGTTATCGAGATGCAAAAGGAAGTAATGTCATATTGTCTTATCACTCAGGATTCACAGCGTGAAAGTGTTGTCAAGAACATAACCGAATTAAAGAATGATACAGAATCATATCTTAAAAAATTGAATACCATGCTCCAGTCGGATGAACTGGAAAAACAGCTTGATACATTAGACGCTAATTACCGGATATATGAAAAAAAGGTCAATGAGATACGAGAGATTGCTTCGACAGATGCTATGACAGCACTTGAGGATGCAAACAGAACACTTGGCAAATATGGTACTGCTGTTGAGAGTATGGCAGATCAAATGATAGCATCAAATGATAAGATAACAAAATCACAGGTAAGAGATTTTTCGGCTAAGAGTTCACGGGCAAATTTAGTTATCACAACTGCATTTATCATGGTTATTATAATTATAATAGCAGTAGTATTATGTATTGAGCTTATTGTCATAAAACCGTTAAAAAAGATAGACAAAGAGCTTGGTGTTATTATAGATGAGATAAATCAGGACAGAGGAGATCTCACAAAGAGAATAAACATTAACAGAAAAGATGAAATTGGCAAAGTTGCGACAAATATCAATGTATTTATAGAAAAACTTCAGACTATAATGCAAAAGATAACATCAAATTCAAAACAGCTTGATGAGACGGTAGGTAATGTTGTAGGTAAAGTAAATACGGCGAATGGAAGTGCCTGTGATATATCGGCTGTTATGGAAGAACTTTCAGCTACAATGGAAGAGGTTGCCGCAACGGTTAAAAATATAGATGAAAATACTGCTGTTGCAAACACTAAGGTTGACAAGATGACGGTTGAGACAGGCAATGTAGTAGATTATTCCAATGAGATGAATGAGAGAGCGATAAAGCTTCAGGAGACTGCTCAGGCAAACAAGGATGAGACAACTAAGATGGTAGGCTCTATTATCGAAGAACTTAAGAATGCGATGAAAGAAAGCAAAAAGGTTGAAAAAATATCACAGCTTACCTCAGATATTTTAAGTATATCAAGCCAGACAAATCTTCTTGCGTTAAATGCCTCTATCGAGGCTGCAAGGGCGGGCGAGGCAGGAAAAGGCTTTGCGGTTGTTGCAGATGAGATAAGAGAGCTTGCAGAATCCAGCAGAAATACGGCAAACAACATTCAGGAGATAAATGAGATGGTTATCTCAGCCGTTGAAGGTCTTATTTCATCATCAAATAAGATTGTTGATTATGTAGATGAAACGATACTTCCTGATTATGATGATTTTGTATCCAGTGGTAAGCAGTACAATGATGATTCAACTCATATAAAAAATATAATGGATGAGTTTACCGGATTGTCTAATGATATGCAAAAGACAATAAAATCTATGGTCGATGCCATAAATGGAATTACTAAGGCTGTAGAGGAAAGTGCTGATGGAGTGACAAGTGCAGCCATGAGCGTTGATTCATTAGTTGCAGATATGAATGATGTAAACAAAGAAATGGATACAAATCAGAATGTATCTGACAAACTCAGAAAAGAAACTGAGTGCTTTGTAAAGCTTTGATATTGATGTAAAGCTCAAAATGATATCAATGTAAGGATATAATAAATATTGCTGAACTGTTACTTGAAATAATATTTTGATTACAAAACTATTTGACAAAAAATGTTTTGTATGATAAAGTCTGAATGAAATAAATATACAGCATAAAATTAGCAAATTTAAATATTAGCTCCGGTCAAAAGCCGGAGCTTTAAAGTATAATACGGGGGGAAATAATGATAAAAAAGGATGAAATAATATTGTCATGTGATGATATTTCAAAATCATATGAAAACGGAAATTCCAGAACAAATGTATTGAAGCATG